>JAESFW010000087.1_pt1 | contig 193131 bp, 169 predicted proteins | sample 9269481 | NCBI WGS metagenome assembly JAESFW01 (sample SAMN14515350, study PRJNA621654) | algae metagenome | isolation source: Lyngbya sp. HA4199-MV5 and co-occurring heterotrophs from soil with... | place: USA: Ahupuaa O Kahana State Park, Hawaii | collected 2009-07-21 | reverse complement strand
TCAATCGCCTCAAACAGTTTCGCCGCATTGCTACGCGCTATGAGAAGCGGGCAGTCAATTATCTTGCTATGCTCACCATTGCTTCTATCCTGCTTTGGCTTTAGAGGGTTTAAAACACGCCCTAGGGGCTGTCATCAATTACTCTACACATTGCTTGCAGTGAGGGTTCCAGCCCCTAGCCTGGTGTGTTGGAACGGGTGTGACACTGCTGATATTGCAAGGTTTCGGAGCTAATTGATGACACGCCCTAAGAAGGCAGACCACTACGCCTGATCGTTAATTTTTAATCAAGAATTTATTAAGATTGGTTGCCAAAAGAAAAGAATTGCAAACTTTTCGCGGGTTTATGTTTTTCTGGATAATTATAGCTGGGTTCGGTAAAATCACTGACTTAGGAAACGCCTTGATGGATTCCTGGAGCTATTGCTTTAGGCGCTCCAGTCTTTCCAGAAGTCGTATTGATGAACAATTTGCGGCTTTTTTGTCGCGTTTGAACCATCCTGCTGTAGATTGATTCAAAGGTTTGCATCTACGAGTTTGCTTGTGTTCTCAGTTCCGCATAATTACTGAACTGAATCGGATGAGTGTGAGGAGTGGGTTTTGAAGAAACTGCCAAGACTGGGTTATCTCCACGTCTTAGCAGCCTGGGCTTTGCTCGGAGGAGTAATCTCTTCGGCTTTGCCTGTCGTTGCTGATGACGTTGTGATTTCAAACACGGCTTCGGCTAGGTTCAAAGACAGACCGGGTGGTCCTGATCGATCTGCGAATTCTAACCCGACGACGTTTACGGCTGCCCAAAGCCAATCAAGCTTAGAAATCGTTAAAACCGCCGATCGAGCAGCGGCTGAACCAGGCGATACGGTTGTCTATCGCTTGCAAATCAAGAACACGGGTGCGACGACGGTTGCTCCGTTGCGGGTGACAGATACCTTGCCGCTGGGTTTGCAATTTGTGACAAATTCTGCTCGTGCCTCGATCGGGACGGGGGGTAGCTCAACCCAGGTGGCGCTTGCAGCGCCGACCGTGAGTGGGCGAACCATTAACTTTACGTACCCCACGCTCACGCCACAGCAAACGCTGACGCTCGTGTATGCGGCACTGCTCACGCCCGATGCCATTCGCGGGACAGGCAGAAATCTGGCGGTGGCTCAAGGGCAGACGGCAACAACGCCTGTACAAAGCAATACAGCCAGTTATCGACTGCAAATTCGCCCTGGTATTTTGGCTGATTGCGGCACCATCATTGGGCGTGTGTTTGTCGATAAAAACTTTGACGGCGAACAGCAGGCTGGAGAGCCAGGTGTGCCGAACGCGGTCATTTTTATGGATGACGGCAATCGCGTGACGACGGATGCCGCTGGATTGTTTTCACTGGCTTACGTGATTTCGGGTACTCGCACTGGCACGTTGGATTTGACGAGTTTGCCCGGTTATATCCTCGCGCCCAACCTGTATCGCATTGAGGCAAATAGTCCTTCTCGGCTGGTGCGGTTGGCTCCAGGCTCGACTGTGCGGATGAATTTTGCCGTGACACCTAGCTTTAAGGAAGGGGGACGGTAGGATGCGACATGTAACCCTGAGCCTGACTTTGTTGTCATCGGTGCTAGGTGCGCTGACCACGATCGCGCCTGCCTATAGTCGTGAACTGGTTGACCGTAAACTGGTCGGTACCCTTGCCCCCACGTCGGTTGAGTCCGTTTCAACGCATGAAGCGGATGCACCAACCAGTCGTAAAGCCCCTAAGCAGACCAGCCCCAAGACATTCAAACAGACCAGTCTGCTGGCTCAAACGCCTCTGGCACCTGCTCCTGCTCCATCCCCTGCCCCAACAAACGCTACGCCAACGGAAACGGGAGTCCGTATTTTGACCCCCCAGGCGGGCACAACGGGTGAGCGATCGACCAGCTTAATCGTGCAATACCCTGCCACCACAAAAGTGCAGGTGACGGTAAACCAGAAGCCGATCGACCCTGCCCTTCAAACGCAGACTCAGCCGACCGCAGACAATCAGGTCACGCAGGTCTGGTACAACATTCCTTTGCGATCGGGCGAGAATACGCTGACGGTGCTACCAGAGGGCGGTTCCCCCGTAAGTGTGACGGTGACCGCGAAGGAAGCAACGGCGCGGCTGGAGTTTATCCCCACCAGCGATCCGCGAGTGCCAGCCGATGGGCGATCGTCCGTTACGGTGGAAGGGCAGATCACGGATGAAGCGGGTCAAATCATCGCCCAGGATGCGATCGTCACCCTGACCGCCAGCGCTGGCAAATTTATTGGCGTGGATCAGGATACCGAACGTCCTGGTTTTCAGGTCTTGGTACAGGGCGGCAAGTTTAAAGCGCAACTCCAGGCGAACCTGGCACCGCAAAAAGTGCGGATTCGAGCCGCCATTGACTTGCGGGAGGCAAAGCCATCTCAAGCCGATGATTCGCCCTCGAACCGTCCGCTGCCGCCCATTCAAAAAGCCAACGATGGTCGATCGCGCTCTGAAGCTGTCCTTAGCCCAGCTCCCCTGGCACCGCTGGCAGGCATTTCGCCCCAAATTCCTGAACTGGAAGCGTATACCCAGGTTGAGTTCATCACCAATCTGCGCCCGTTCATCATGTCGGGGTCGGTCAACTTTCGCATCGGCGCACCGGGAACAGACTATTACGGCAGCTTTCGAGATTTTCTGAGCCTCGATCGCATCAATGACGGGTCGCCTCGCTTTGACTTTGGTGCCGCTGCGTTTGCCACGGGTCGTCTGGGTGAATGGCTCTTCACAGGTGCCTTCAACAGCCAGCGTCCGCTGAACCAGACCTGCGACGGCACGACGAATCTGTTCCGCAATACTCAGGACTGCGATCAGACCTATCCGGTTTACGGCGATAGCTCGACGACCGACTACCTGACTCCCTCGATCGACAGCGTTTACTTGAAACTGGAGCGCACGTCGAAAGTCCCCGGAGCTGGGTCTGACTTCTTCATGTGGGGCGATTACAGCACCCCAGAGCTGGCTACGGCCTCGCAGTACTACACGGCAACCAACCGCCAACTGCACGGCTTTAAGGCAAACTACAACCTGGGTAATTTTCAGATTACGGGCTTCTATGCCAACAATCTGGAGGGCTTCCAGCGCGATTCCTTTACGCCTAACGGCACCAGTGGTTACTACTACCTGTCGCGGCGGTTGGTGAAGTCCGGTAGCGAGCTGGTGTTTTTGGAAACCGAAGAACTGGGTCGCCCTGGTACACTCGTCGAGCGCAAACAGCTTTTCCAGGGGCAGGATTACGAGTTTGACTACGATCGCGGCTCGTTGTTGTTCCGCCGTCCGGTTCAAACCACCGATTTTGACCTGTTTGGACGCACGCTGATCCGCCGGATTGTGGTCACTTACCAGTACGAGGGCACGAGCAAAGACACCAGCCTCTATGCAGGACGGGTGCAGTATAACCTTGCTCGCACGCCTGGAGCCGAAAGCTGGTTTGCAGCGAGCTACCTGAATGAAAACCAGGGCGATCGCACCTTTGCGCTTTTTGGGTTAGATGCCCTGATTCCCCTGGGTAAGGATGCCAAGCTGATTGCAGAATATGCCCGATCGACTAACGATTCCATCTTTCTCAACCGAATCAGAGGCAATGCCTATCGGCTGGAGTTGAATGGCAAACTGTCACCTGGCATTCTGGCGCGAGCTTACTACCGATCGGTCGAAGAAAACTTCGCCAACGATGCGACATTCAGCTTTACGCCAGGGCAAACCAACTACGGGGCTGAAGTCGCGGCGAAGGTAACTCCCACCACCAGCGTGTTGCTTCAGTTCGATCGCGAAGTGAACTTTGGGATTGCGACCGCTGTTACGGGGCTTACCTCGGTGACAACGAACGGGTTGACCGATCTATTCAACCCCAGCAGAGACCCCGTTCCGGGTACACGGGTGGATAACAGCGTGACGACGTTTCGCCTGGGCGTATTGCAAAAGCTGGGCATTGCCGAGGTGGGCTTCGACTTTGTGAATCGTACCCGCACCGATCGCATCGATCCAAGGCTACTGGATCAGGGCAGCAGTCAGTTTGTCTCCCGGTTGAATGTGCCGATTACACAAACGCTGCTGTTCCGCGCCCAGAACGAAACCAACGTGGGCACGCCCGATCCGCTCTATCCCAACCGCACCACCGTAGCGCTTGACTGGGCTGTGATGCAGGGGGTGACGCTCCGGTTAGCCCAACAATTCCGCGATTCCACAAGCCTCTATCGCACCAATTCGGTCACCAGCCTGGACACGATCGTCGATCAACGCCTCACGGAAAATACTTCCTTCACCGGGCGCTATTCCATCCTGACGGGCGTAAACGGGTTGACCAATCAGGGCGCGATCGGGCTGAATCACCGTCTTAAGCTGGCTCCTGGTCTCCGAGCCACGATCGGCTACGAGCGCATCTTTGGAGACATCTTTGCGTACACCACGGCGGGGCAGCAGTTTGCTCAGCCTGTAGCCGTAGGGCAAAGCGCTGCTTCACTGGGCATCACAGGCGGGGATAGCTACAGCATTGGGTTGGAATATTTAGATAACCCCAACTTCAAAGCCACGGGACGCTATGAATATCGCACTTCCAAGGCAGGCAACAACACGGTGATCTCGGCGGGTGCGGCTGGAAAACTCTCACCTGCGTTGACGGCTCTGGGTCGCTATGAGCAGGGCAATTTTGCCAATCAGTTGCTCACTGGCTCTGGCTTGGGCGACACGATTAACCTCAAGGTGGGTCTTGCCTACCGTGACCCCAGCAGCGACAAGTTCAACGCCCTGTTCCGCTATGAATATCGCCAGAACCCGTCCTACATCCCGGATACGCTCTTGTTCAATAGCGGGACAGGCTCTACGGTGAACCTGTTTGCGCTGGAAGCCATCTACGCACCTAACTACCGGTGGGAGTTTTACGGCAAATTTGCGCTGCGGAGCACCAAATCTTACCTCGCCAAAGATCTGCTGGGCACCAATTCCATCACGCTGGCACAGTTGCGTACCAGTTATCGGCTGGGCTATCGGTGGGATGTGGCAGGCGAAGTGCGCTGGATTGGGCAACCCGACAGCGGCTACCAGGAAGTGGGGTTCGTCGCCGAAATTGGCTACTATGTTACGCCCAATTTACGGGTAGCAGCAGGCTACAGCTTTGGTGATGCTCAAGATCGAGACTTTGGCGATCGCGATCGAGGTGGCTTCTTTGTCGGTCTGAGCCTGAAGCTCGATCAACTCTCTGATATCTTTGGCTTCAAACGCAATGTTGCGCCACCGCAGCAGCAGGAGTCGGTTGTGAAGCCTGTAGCAGATGCATCTGTGGCTCCAGACGCAAAACCTGCCGTTGATCGAGGGCAAGGGCAATGAGGGAACAATTAAGCGGCAGAGTTAGGGTGTCGGGTATGGGATGTCGGAAAACACATATGGTTACACTGTCAGCCGTTCTAATTGCGCTGTCAGCCAGTACGGTGCTGGCTCAAACTCCACCAGCAACCCCCTCGGTGCGGGTGACGGTGAATAGCAATCAGGATGGGGTGCAGGCAGATGAGTTGCTGACGCTGCGAGAGGCGATCGCGATCGTCAACGGTACTCTGCCGCTCGACAAGCTTTCGCCAACCGAACAAGCGCAGGTGGAACAGTTGATGGGCGACGCACCTGCACAGATTGCGTTCAAGCTGCCAGAGGGACAAACCACCATTCGACTGGTAGACGTTCTGCCTGCCCTCCAGCGTCCTGGCTTGGTCATTGACGGCACCACCCAACCGGGCTACCAGGCGGATAAATCTGCCATCAACGAACTGCCCATGCCTGTCCCTGTGGTGGCGATCGCCCCGGCAGATGGCAAAGAAGTCTTTCGAGGACTCACGGTTGCAGCGGATGGCATCATCATTCGTGGGCTGAGTCTCTACGGCTTCACCTCCACCCATCAAGCGACTGCCAGCACGCCCCCTGCCGATATTTTTATCACCCATCGGCTGCCACCACCGGATATCAGCAAACGCCCCACGCCTGCGAACTTCGCGCCGTATTACAAAGATGACGTGCCCGCTCAAAACGTGGTGATTGAGCAGAATTGGTTGGGTCTTGCACCGTCAAATGGGGAGTCGGGAGCAACTCAAAACGCTCCCCGTTCTGCCTTTGGGGTGTCTGTGTTTAGCAGTATTGGCACGACCATTCGCCGCAACTGGATTGCCGATCACGATGGCAGTGCCGTTATTACCTCCGTTCAGGCTGAAAAGCTGCAAGTGAGTGAGAACGTCATCATCGGCAACGGGGTGGCTGGAATGCCGGATGCCATTCGCTTGGAGGGGGCTGTGAACCAGTCGCAGATCACGGGCAACCTGATCTGCGCGAATGATGGCAGCGGCGTGTATCTCTTTAAGCCCAGCGGAGCTGTGGCGATTAAAGATAATCAGATCATTTACAACGGGCGGCGCTTGCGGCGGGCAGCGGTTTACCTGATGGGCAGCAACCATCAAGTGACGGGCAATCAGATTCGCTATCAAACGGGACCCGGTGTCGTCGTTGCAGCCTATCCACCCAGCCGCCAGAATCAGATCGAAACCAACCGCTTCTCGAACCTGGAAGGGTTAAGTATTGATCTGGTAACGCAGCAAGGCACGGGTGTGTACGGCTATGCCGACCCGGTGATTTCTGCGGGTACAGGTGTGTATGAATACCAGCGCGGCGATGGTGCCAACCCGCAACGGGATACGTCTAATCGTCGTCAAGATACCGGGAATAGCGCGATCGATGCACCCCAGTTTGCCAGCAAAGAGTTTTTCATTCTAGACGCTCAGGCGGCAAAACCATCGGTGCAGGTCTTGGGCAAAGCCGATCCTGGCTCTAAAATCGAGCTGTATCAAGTAGCTGGTAGTGATGACGGATACGGTGCGCTGAGTGAACCGATCGCCACCACGGAAACCGACGCAAAGGGTAACTTCAGTACCACGATCGCCGTTCCTCCCAGTACGCAAATTAGCGCGATCGCCACAGATCCGCGTTATGGCACCTCTGAGCCTGCCCGTTCTGCGGTTGTCAAAGCGATTAGCCCTTCTGCTGCTGTCGTTCAGCCAAATCCCCAGCCGCTTACTTCCCCTCCTCGCTGTACGACTCCGGTAGCCCAGCAGCCAGCCCCTCCACCTGAACCACCGCCAAAAGTCGTTCGCCTGACGGTGCCCAAAAACATTCACTTTGCGCTGGATAAGTCTACGATCAGCCCTGCGACGGCTAAAGTGCTCGATCGCATTGCTCAAGTGCTGGTCGAAAACCCCTACATTCTGGTCACGATCGAAGGACACACTGACCCAAGGGCAACGGATGCTTACAACCTGGCGCTGGGAGAACGACGGGCGATCGCGGCACGGAACTATCTGCTCCGACGAGGCATTGCACCAGAGCGCATGACCATTCGATCACTGGGTGAACGGCGACCCATTGCGGGCGGCAATACCCGACTGGACTATGCCCGCGATCGTCGTGCCGAATTTATCTACCGGGATGCCAGAGAGATTGAAGTCATCATCCAGGAACAAGATCTACAGATTGAACCATGACTTAGCCTGCGATCGTCCCCGTTTCGATTGCATTGTTTTCCCTGATTTTGTGTGAGGTTTGATGAACCGCCCTCTAAAACGCTTTCTATCCCTTTCCTCTGTGAGCCTGCTTCTTGGTTCTCAGACCCTGCTACCCTCACAGCCCGCTCAGGCTCAAACATCCCTTGGCGCAAACGGTTGCCCTGCTGGCACGATCGAATCGCCTTCAACGAACCTCGTTGCGAATAGCACCTTCACGATCTCTCCAGGCGCTGTGGGACCCCTTGCGCCTAACAATCCCGCTAGCTTCACCAGCACAACGCCCTATCGGGGAGACGGGGTATACCCAAGCGATGATGTGGGCGGTCTTTCGATTCAAAATGGTCCGCTCACCGACCCCACTACGCCTGCTGTGGTGAATGGTCGGGGTGTTACAGCCGCCGAAGCCCTACAGGCTAACGTAGGCAACACACCCATCAACACCTACCTCTATTCCAACCCAAATGCGAGCGCACTTACTCCTGGGGTGCCCCAATCTGCGTTCCCGAATCCGATCGTCTGGCGACAAACGGTAACCAATCTCACGCCAAATACGACCTATAACTTTAAAGGTCTCTTCTTCAACCTGCTGGTAAACACAGGGGCACCGGGTAGTAATGGCGTGCCGCCCCAGATTCGTCTCCAAGTTAGCACTGATGGTACTGGCACAACGTTTATTCAACCTACCACTACGTTGAATGTGGGCGATGGCTCTGCTGTTCCGGGCTTTCCTACGATTGCTAATACCCGTCAGGCATGGATCCCAACTCAGTTTGCGTTCACCACAGGACCAGCCCAGACTACCGCCATTGTGCAAATCCTGGACGAGGCGAATAACACGTTTGGGGATGATTTTGGCTTCACGGCTCTGAGTATTAGGCAGTGCGTCCCCAACACTCCGCCGCTGGGGGTGGCAAAGCAAGCGGGTACACCTACCCAAAACGCAGATGGGACTTACACGATTCCCTACACCATTACTGTGCGAAACCTTGGGCAGGCAGGTCTATCACCACAGCTTGACCTCTTTAATCTGCAACTGACGGATAATCTGGCACAAACGTTTGCGGCGGCAACACTAAATTCTGTCACCAACATCCAAAGTGCGACCCTGGCTGAGAATACGGGCTTCAACGGTAGCAGCAACCAGAATTTGTTACTGGGAACGGATACACTGGCGGCAGGTGCTACCGCCACCATTACGTTTAGCGTGAATATTACGCCAGGTACAGGTGCGAATGGCTTTGGACCCTTTAACAACACGACGACCGCAACAGCGACCAATCAACTCGGTTCGCCTGTGCGCGATCAGTCAAATGATGGTGGAAATGTTGACCCAGATAATGATGGGAATCCTGGTAATAACAACACCCCAACGACTGTTTCTCTCAGACCGGGCGGACCAACCGGGTCTGGTGCTTTCCGGCTGATTAAGCGGATTACGAGCGTTGTACGCAATGGCACAGTACTGGGTGGCGTGAATTTCAGTAGCTTTGTGGATGGTGCAGGCGATGATGATAATGCGGCTGGGTTTTCCCAACTGCAACCGGGCAATGCACCGATCGGACAAATCAACCTGGATCCCACCACAACGAAGCTCCAGAGCGGTGATGATGTCGAGTACTCGGTGTACTACCTGTCAGATGGCACGGGAGCCGCGATCGGCGTGAGCATCTGTGACCCTATTCCTTTAGGGACATCGCTGATTGCAAATTCGGCGCAACTGCGACGGAACAACGGCGCAATTTCAACTGCGGGCACCGTGTTTGCCCCACTCGCACCGCTGCCCGCAGGCAATACCTGCCCCGATGCCAACAATCAAAACGGCACACTGATTTTTGACCTGGGCGATATTCCCAACACGGCTGGCAGCAACTTTGGGCTGGTGCGCTTCCGAGTCAGAGTCAATTAAGGATGGGCAATGGGCGCTCAGGGAAAGGCAGAAGGCAGAGGGCAGAAGTAAAGCCTTTTCTCCTGGGGCTTTGACGGTTATGATGCGTTCTCATCAATGGGCGTACGGCTGATTCGCTCTACAGCGATCACCATTTCTTGTTAGCCTGATCAGGAGTATGCAGGCAAGACCAATGAAACGCTACTGGAACGTGTTGCGATTATTTTGGGCAACGGCGATCGCGGCAGAACTGGAATATCGGCTGAACTTTCTGTTGGCGGCACTCAGCAGCCTGGGTGGGTTGGCAGGCAGTCTGTTTGGGCTGTTTCTGTTTTACCGGACGGGCTATTCCTTTCAAAACTGGAGTTGGGAGCAAGCGCTGGTTGTACTGGGCGTATTCACCATCCTGCAAGGCTTTTCCAGTACATTCCTGGCACCAAATCTCAATCGCATTGTGCGCCACATTCAGCAGGGCACGCTCGATTTTGTGCTGCTAAAGCCGATTAGCTCACAGTTCTGGCTGTCGGCGCATACGCTATCGCCGTGGGGTCTACCAGATATCGTGTTTGGACTATTTGTGGTGGGCTATGCAGGAACAAAGCTGGGCTTGCACGCGAATGATTATGCATTGAGCCTGGTACCGATCGGCTTTGGGTTTCTCATTCTCTATAGCCTTTGGTTTATGCTGGGCGCGATGAGCATCTGGTTCGTCAAAATCTATAACGTGACGGAAGTGCTGCGGGGCTTGCTAGAAGCGGGACGGTATCCGATGGTGGCGTATCCCACGGCGTATCGCTTTTTCTTTACTTTCGTTGTGCCAGTGGCATTCTTGACAACCGTTCCCGCAGAGGTGATTCTCGGTCGCGGAGAATGGGTTTGGACGCTGGCAGCAGGTGTGCTGGCGATCGCGCTGCTGGTTGCATCTGCGGCTTTCTGGCGGTTTGCGCTACGGTTTTATACCAGTGCGTCGAGTTGAAGAGGGGGGAGGGGAGCGAGGAATGATAAAGGCTAAAGGCTAAATGTAATGACATTTCAAATTAGCATGCGTACCGTGGTCGAAAATTAGTAGCTTGTAAAACTAAGTGCCAAACATTTAGAGCTTAAAATCAGGGTTTGAGCAAGTCTAATTAGATACTCTACTCGATGCGTTACGTAAACCAACTTAGTTTGTCATTACAGCTAAAGGCTAAAAAAGGCAGAAGGCAGAAAGCAAAAGGCTAAAAAGCTGAGCGCTGAAAGCAAAACTCAAAACTTAAAACTCTTTTTTCTCCTTACTCCTCACCCCTCTCTGCCAATTCAAAACCCTCTCCCAATCTTCTGGGGTGTTGCAGTTAAATAGCATTTGATCACTTTCAACGGGGAGTTCTTGTACGACTTCCTGGGAAAGCCAGCGCTGGAAGGAACGATCGCTCTGCGCGATCGCGGTTCTTAAACTTGCTAAGCAATTAGTGCGGTAAAAACCGCAGAGGGGTTCCCAACCTTTGTGTGAGCGGGGCAGAAGGGCGATCGCGTCACCTGCGTTTTCTAGCTCTTTTGCCCACTGTTGCAGTGTTTCGCCTGATAACTGAGGCATATCACACGCTAACAGCAGCACCCATTCTGTTTGTACAGTTTCTAATGCTTGAGCAAAGCCGAGTAAGGGACCGTGTGGTTCGGTTGCTCCTGCTAAAGCCCGTTCTTGTAGTAGATGACATGGCAGCGGCACGATCGCCCGGTAGCGCTCTGGACGAAACGTGATGACATAGACGATCCGGGTACATTGCAGCGCCACCTCACACACTCGTCGCAGTAGGGGAACGCCACCGATCGACACCAGAGCTTTGTCCTGACCCATTCGTCTGCTCTGCCCACCCGCAAGCACGATCGCCGCTAACGATGGCATCGTCATAGATTTAGCAACCATCCATCCAGAAATTGAACCTGCATCGCTTGCCTTTGATTCAGCGATCAGCTTTTTAGCCTTGAGCCTTCACCCCTCCTCACTCCTCACTCCTCACTCCTCTCCCCTCTCCCCTCACGTCTCCTCACAGCCCACCCCTGCATCCTCTTGCTTAAACGGCAACCCTTGATTGATGGCATCCATTTCTCGCTGCTCCATCTCGTTCACCTGACCGATGTACGAACGAAAAACCCGCATCAGGCGAGGATTGTAGAAGCGGTGGAGCGAATGATTAGGAGTTGCTGGAAAGCCACGCCGTTTTTTGTGTCGTCCGCCTGCACCGGGATCAAAGAGCTTGATGCCGTTGTCGATCGCCCACTCGATCGGCGTGTAATAGCACGCATCAAAGTGAAGACAGTCAATATCCTGAAATGATCCCCAGTAGCGCCCATACAAATTCGCCCCTTTCGTAAGGCAAAACGACATCCCGATCGGCTGGGGATGCTTCTCGTCATACGCCGCGACAAAGAGGACGCGATCGCGGTAGCTGTCATAAAGCTGCTCAAAAAACTGGGGAGTTAAGTATTTGCTCCCCCACCAGCCAAACTTGTCGCAGGTATCGCTGTAAAAGCGGTACATCAACGGAAACAGCGCTTGGGGAATCTCGTCGCCTGCGTGGGTACGAATCGTCAACCCTGCTTTCTCAACGGCTTTGCGTTCTCGCTTGATGTTGCGACGCTGATTGGCATTGAACGCGCCCAAATAATCATCAAAGGTCTGGTAATTCTGGTTTTGCCAAATGAAGCTATGGTGCAGCCAACTCAGAAAGCCGTGCTGTTCCATCGTCTCTCGCCACTCTGGGTCGGCATACAGAAAATGACAGCCCGAAATGTTGTTGCGAACGCAAAACTGGTCGATCGCGCTCACCATCAACCCGTTGAGTTCATCCTCATCTTCTCCTGGTGCGATCAAAAAGCGATACCCTTCCGCAGGCGTAAAGGGTGACATGCCCAGTAGCTTTGGATAGTATTCAATGCCCAAACGCGCTGCAACATCCGCCCACTGGTGATCGAAGACAAATTCACCGTAGCTATGCCCTTTCACGTAGAGAGGGGCAGCGGCAATCAGGCTCCGGTTTCGCCAGATGGTTAAGTGATTGGGCAACCAACCCGTCTCAGCAGTCGTGCTACCCGACGTTTCCATATTTCGCAGCCACTCCCACTCAAAGAATGGGGTTTGCAAAGGCATTGCGAGGGCATCCCACTCCGCTTTGGGCACCTCGGCAAGGGAATTCATCCAGGCGATCGAGTAGCTCGGCTTCAGTTGTTCCACCATACGAGGGCTTGAAGGACTTCATACAGCGTAATACATTGATGGGGGAGTAGGGAGGGCGGAGTAGGGAGGGCGGAGAAGTGAGGGATGAGGGATAAAAAGCTTTTAGTTTTGAGTTTTAGTTTTGAGTTTGTTCTGCTGCTTCCCCTGCCTCCCCTGCCCCCTGCCTCCTGCCTCCTGCCTTCTGCCTTCAAAACTTTCCCACCCTGTAGTGCAAAAACACTTCGTCATCGATCGCCCTCACGTTCAAAAGCTGCAAGCGCGGTGCTAGAGCGGTCGTTAGACCTGAGCCGTCGATCGGGGTGGGTGCGCGATCGCCTCCCAACAGCAACGGACAAATTGTGAGATGTAATTCATCCAGCAAGCCTGCCTCCAGTAGAGACGCAACTAGGGTGCCACCGCCCAACACAGCCAGGTGGTTTAGCCCATATGCCTTTAGTTGCTGCAAGGCGGCTACCCAATCAATCGCTTCGGAGTTTGTCCCTGCAACGAGAATCCGCTCAAAGTGCTCACCTTCTTGCCATTGACGGGCACCTTCGCTTATTGTGAGTAACCAACGAGGCACAGGCTGGCGAAAAAAGGGAAGACGGGGATCAAGCATCGCCGATCGGGAGCAAACAATCTGCACAGGTTGAGGCGGCTTGCCCTGCTGCTGACGTTGCTTTAACAGCTCAGGGGTGGCAACTCGAAGCGTAGTACCGTAAGCTCTCAGTGTGCCTGCCCCAAGCAGCACTCCATCTGCCTCAGCGACGAGGTGTTCTAAGTGTGCTTTGTCGTGAGGAGAGCCAAACCGGGCAGCGGTACGACTCACATCGGCAATCTTGCCATCCGCGCTCATCGCCAGAATGACGGTTGTTTTGGGACGATCGTTCAAGACTGATTTGATGTTTAAATCTGCGTCCAACTGGAATATTCGGTACAACCGTTGTAATAATTGTGGATAGCCCTTTTTTTGACGGCGCTTCTGCTCACTGTTAACGGTCGCGCATAGGATGGATGCGTGAGGGCTTAGTCTGATCCGGTTTTGGTCTGCTTCGGTTGATCATGGTTGCTATTGGGTATCGCACTTCAGTTTAAACGTCCTATGGCTAAACCAGGTCAGTCTTCGTTTCGCCGCATCCTCCTATCGCGGATTTTGCTGCTGAGTATCCCTGTCTTGCTGCTGGGTGAGCTGGTGGCGTATAAGAAAGTGCGCGACAGTATGCTTGCAACGGCGAGTCAAAACTTGACCGAAAGCGCCGTGAGAAAGGGTGAAAACATTCGTGATTTGATCGAAGTGATGCGATCGAACCTTGTGAGTGCCAGCGAAGATTTTTCCACCAAGATTGATCAGGCACAGGAGCCACAAGAATTTGTCACACGCGTCAATCGCTGGCTACCGAAAGGTGTCCAATGCGTTCAGCTCATCAATATTCAAACGGGACAGGTGGATGGTAGCACCTGCGGCAATCGCTCCATTAGCAACCAGGTGCTTGATAACCCGTGGCCTAGCCAGAGCCAGGTGATGCGCGCCCCCCTCGCAGGTGTTCGCGTCTCCCCCATCAACCAGACCAGAGCCACCAGACCTTCAACGCCACTACGCCAGCTTGATCTCGTCTTTAGCACGCCTGTGTACGACTCCTTTGGGCGGTTACGCTATGCCCTCAGCGTGCAATGGGCCGTCCACCGTCAGGAAACCAGCCAGCCAGGGTCACTCTCTGGCTATACCGTTGTCGTCGATGAAGATGGCACCATTCTGGCTCATCCCAAAGCCGATCGCATTGGTCGCAACATTCGACAAGAATCCGATGCTCCACGCTTACAAAACATTGTAAATAGCGCGATCGCCGGCAAAGAAGACGTTCTCCAATTCGTCTCGTTCAAAGACAGCAACACAGATTGGCTAGCTGGGTACAATCGAGTGCAAATTTCGGCTGCATCGGGTGAAAACCTCACCTGGATTGTCCTTGCCGTTGCTCCACTAGAGAACGCCCTCTCTGGACTAGAAGACATTAAGCAAGTGCTCCTGATTCTTACCATAGGGCTGTTGGGCGCAAACCTCCTAGCCACCATCTACATTTCCCGCGATCTCGCACGACCGCTAGAGCAACTTGGTAACTACGCGCTCCAGATCTATCATCGCCAACCGTCTGATCAGGCACCCAAAGACTTCCGGATCAAAGAAATCAACCAGCTTGCTGGCGCGCTCGATATCATGGTTGAACGCCTTGAAGACCGGGCAGAAGAACTGGAAACCGCTTGGCAAGAAGCACAGGCTGCCAACCAGATGAAGAGCGAATTCCTGGCAACCACCTCCCATGAGCTGAGGACACCCTTAAACGCCATCTTCGGCTGCATTGGGTTAGTCAAAGACGGGTGCTGCGACAGCCGTGACGAAGAACTCGAACTGTTACAGCAAGCCGATGATTCTGCCAAACACCTGCTCGATATTATTAATGATCTGCTCAACATTGCCAAAATTGAGGCAGGTCAGCTTGAACTTAGCCTTCAGCCCATTTCAATCCAGGATTTATGCCAGGAATGCCTGAAGATGGTGCAACCAGCCGCCGAAAAGAAACGGCTCTCGCTTTCAATTGATGTGGAGAAGCACCTCAGCCGTGTTGCGCTTGACCAGCTTCGCGTGCGTCAAATGGTCATCAACTTGCTGTCAAATGCGGTGAAATTCACCCCAGAAGGTGGACACGTCAAACTAAGTGGTCGCATCGCCTATGGTCACGAGCTAGAGCAAGATGCCCGTCCCGATCGCAGCCCCGTTAATGCCAACACACCTTACCTCTGCCTTGAAGTCACGGACTCCGGGATTGGCATTCCACCCGAACGATGGCATCTCTTGTTCCGCCCGTTTCAACAAGTCGATTCGTCTCTCACCCGTCGGCATGAAGGGACTGGCTTGGGATTAGCGCTCACAAAACGCTTTGCCGAACTGCATGGCGGCACCGTCTCGTTTCAATCGACGATCGGGAAAGGCAGCACGTTTCGCATCTGGTTCCCCTCCCAGGAAACCCAAGTGCCTGTAGAAGCCACCAGCGCGATCGACCCGTCCACCAATGGGCACGATCGAGAAAGCATAGGTACAGTCGCACCCCGTAATGTTGCTGAGCCTTCTGTTTCGTCCGTTGGCTCGGCAACAAACGGCTAAGGCTAATTTTCTAGAGTATTGGCAAGAAAGCACCGCTCAGGGCTTGTGAAGTCATTGGTTGTTGGTTATTAGACTAATCGCTTGAGTAGTGCGGCTTACTAACAACTAACAACTAACAACTAACAACTAACAACTACTTAAAGTAACTGTTCACGCACCATCGTAAAGGCAACTTGAGCGGCGGCTTGCTCTGCGGCTTTAATTGATCGCCCACTGCCTTGACCCAATCGCTCATTCCGCAACCACACTTCAGCGATAAAGCGTTGCGAGTTGTCGTGAGTCTGCTCTGCTTGAATCACGCGGTACTCCGGCAGCGTTTTGTACCGTGCCTGACTCCACTCTTGAAGCGCTGCCTTATAGTTTTGGCGAGCCGGATCGCTCAAAATTTCGGTCACTAACTGCCGAAAGTGATGATCCAAACAGGGTCGCACCAGTTCTAAGGTATGCGTGCTCAGATAAAGCGCTGCCAGCACAGCTTCAAACGCATCCGCCAACCGCGATTCTTGACCGAGCTTATCTTTCAGGGCACTGTCGGAAACCAGCAAGTATCGATCGAGCCGATAACTTGCCGCCAGTTGTGCCAGGATGCGATCGCTCACCAGCACCGATCGCAGGGCTGCAAACTCTCCTACTGGAAGCTCTGGTGAGGTTTCCAGCAAAAAAACAGCCGTCGCTAACCGTACAACAGCATCTCCGACGAACTCGAGTTGCTCATAATTCGCTGTTGCCGACACGGTAGGATGAGTCAGCGCCAAATCGAGCAGATGCCATTGAATGGGTGCTTGCTCAGAGAGTCCTAATTTTTGCACCAGAGTTTGAAGCTGCTGCTGGCGACGAGGGTACTGAAGTGTCATGCCTGACAGTGTATCAGGTCTTTTAAGCCCAGAACGGGAGGACAAGCGAGTGAGGTAGCAAGAATGTTTTGAGAGACGGAAACCCTTGCAAAACCGCTTTCATAACCAACCGACTCCGTTAACTTCAAGGTTAACAAACCACTAATCTCGACTCGGCGTGTTGTAAAACCCCGACCAAAGGCTGGCACAGGTTTTAGCTGGCAGATAGCCATTAAGCGGTACCGATCGTGAGACCAAACGAGCAGCGTTAAATTGGTTTGGCTCATAGGCTGTGATGAGCGTAGGCTCCTCCACTGGCAGCGGCCATGTGTAGTGCGATCGCACCGCAGCGATCGTCAACGGCATCACCCCAATTAATAAAGCCAACACCTCGTCCGATAGCGCCATCAACGCTGATGCGCCAAAAAACTCCTCAAAACTAGCAAAGAGCTTTTCGGCTCTCTGGGTTGCATCCGCGTGTTCAGTAATTTTTTGGAGCCAGCGAATCCATTGAATACGGCGGCTGTAGGCTGTTTGACGCTGTTTGGAGGTAACAACGGGCATCATTTCAGGAGCGCCGATCGCAATAATGCTTACACAGGCTTGCTCGACTGGGCTTCCTACAATGGCACCAGGTCCGGCAAATTCTGCATGATGAGCCTTGCAAATAATTAAGCCGCTGCGCTTATGCTCACCGACAGCCACTAGCTGTTGAGCACTCAACGCTGCCTCTAGTTCGCTTGCTACTAAGATTTGGGAGGTCTGGTTACTCACACCCTTGCCCTATAAACGCTGCCACCTAAGCCACTGCCACTAAACTCCTCAAGGCATCATTCAGTACGTCTGGCTCGACGAGTACTCAACAATACATGCAGTGAAGCGAATCACTGGTGCCCTCATCCTAGTGCAGGTTCAAAAGGTCGTACAGCGGACTCATGCCCCTTTGCGGAATCTATACATTTCTTTGTTAAATCAACAAAGTTAGATAAAACTAAGCTGATAGTCCGTTTGGTGGGTGTGAGTTTGGGGAACTGTAAGGTTTGTGTGAAAGGTTTGTGTGAATGGAGAAGAGTCGGACATAAGCCGGGTTCTGTTCTCTTAAACGCGCTGCCTTTAGAAGGACAGTCCTTTAAGAGGGCAGTTATCTATCTGGGACACTTGTTACCAAGCTCCTCAAGCGGACGGGCAGAGATGGGCGCACCCACCTTTGCGTGGAACGGGTCAAAGACCAACCCTTGTTCCGCAGCCTTGCTTCCAACCGGGGTTTACCGAGCCAGCACCTCTCGATGCTGCTGGTGCGCTCTTACCGCACCTTTGCACCCTTACCAGAAGAAGGGTAAAAGGAAAAATGAAAAGGATAAAAGGAAATTTGCCTTTTACCTTTTACCTTTTACCTTCTCCATCGGCGGTATCTTTCTGTGGCACTATCCTCACGATCGCTCGCACTGGGCATTACCCAGCAAGTTTGGTCTTTCGGAAGCCCGGACTTTCCTCGGATCACCGTTTTTCACAGTGACCCGCAACTGCCTGCGCCTACTCTCCTCTATTCTTAGTCTAGTCTGTGAGAGGGAGGACGTGAGGGGTTTACCTCCTACTTTGGATTCCACGGTAATCCAGCCGTCCAGTGGAGTTTGTGCATGACAAATTTGCACAGGATGTAGACGCGATCGCCGCCAATGGAGTGGTTTGGACCAACGATCCGAAACGCTAATCCTAAAAAAAATTCCAGATCGGTGTAGCGCTTCATAAATTTGTCATTTTTCTTCAGTGCGCCTGGGTCAATAAGTGGCTTGGTGATTTCGACTTCTAAATTGAGTGGCGAGGCGGCATCGAGTTTGTCAGCTTTGCGATCGCCTTTGCGTTGCAGCAAATCTTCGGCTGTGATGGCTTCTTTAAGTGTTGTGCTGGGGGCGATCGTGCTGGAGACTTGATTTTGAAAGAGATCGACTGTTGTACCGGGCATGAGGCGGGTGACGCGGCGCGATCGACCGTCTAAATCGGTGAAGGCGCAATAATCCCAATCGACATACACTGAAATGCCATATGGTTTATCATCCACTTTCTCATGGCTCGCTTTGTTACTAATACTAACGGACAGTTGCTTTAGCTTGTCAAACTCATAACGACTGTCAAATTTGACGCTAACAGCAAGCAAGTTCTGGAGACCTTGTTCTTCTAGCTGCTGCTTCAAAAAATCGGCATCTAACTTAATCGTAAACTCATCATTGAATGCATCAACAATGAGATAGAGAAAGTAGATGATGCACAGCACATACGCTGTGAGAATAATTGGATCGACAAGATTCATCGGTGAAGCAAAGATTTGGGTGACTTCTTAGACGGTTCAACTTGAGGGGCAGCAGTCGAAAGGCTTTCAAACCATCCTCGCCTCCAGAAAAAGAAGATAAGACTGAATGCTGTCGCCAGCATGACAGCCCAACAGGCAACATAGCCCCAGTACCAGTCGAGTTCAGGCATGTTGAACGGTGACTTTTCGGTATTAAAATTCATGCCATACACGCCAGCAATGAATGTAAGGGGAATAAAAATAGACGAGATCACAGTTAGCAGTTTCATGATTTCGTTCATTTTGTTGCTGACGGAGGAGAGATAAACGTCCATCAAACTCGCGGCTAGTTCACGATAGGTTTCTACCATATCTAGCACCTGAATAGCGTGGTCGTAACAGTCTCTGAGATAGATATGGACATCATGACTAATCAAATCGCTGCCATCGCGGATCAGTGCATTGATCGCATCTCGTTGAGGCCAGATAGCACGCCGTAAGCCCAATAATTCGCGTTTAACCGAATGAATTTTTTCTAAGGTTTGATGGGAGGGATTAGAGACGACTTCATCTTCTAGTTCTTCAATCTTTTCGCCGTATTCTTCTAAGACTGGGAAGAATCCATCAATAATGGCATCTAAAAGTGCGTAGGCGAGATAGTCGGCTCCGTGTTTGCGGATCGTGCCTTTGTTGGTGCGAATGCGCTCCCGAATCGGACCAAAGCAGTCGTATTCGGGTTCTTCCTGCACGGTCAGCAGGTAATGTTTGCCCAAGACCAGGCTCACCTGCTCGCTAATAAAACCGCTGCCAGAGGCTTTGATGGTGACCATCCGGGCAATGATCAGCAACTGTTCGTCGTATTCTTCGATTTTAGGGCGTTGGGGCACATTCACGATGTCTTCGAGCACCAGGGGGTGGAGGCTAAACACTTTCCCCAAGCGGCGTAGCACATCTTCACTACCCAAACCTTTGACATCAATCCAGGAGACCGACTCCGTATCCAGAAAGGGAATGGTGTCTTCGGGGGTTTCAATCTCTTGTCGGACAGCGTTCGCTTCATCGTAGTCAATGAGCACGATAACGGGTGGAGAGGAATCTGTCTCGATATTGAGGGTTCCCGGCATACTCCCTGGGATGTCGTAGAAGTAGTCCATGTAGGAGCCGTCGTCGATCGCTTTACTAGCCGCTGGTAGCGTTTGCGGGAAATTATGCTCGACCATGCGGATGTTACCTCGTTGAGTGCGGAAGGACGGTCTTTCCCAATTTAAGCAACTTTGGCAGGCGATCGCTCATGGTTGGGGGTGCGATCGTGCTCTTCAGTCTGTTCCTGTCGCTAAAGCGTAAAAAAGCCCTCGATCGCGCGATCGAGGGCAAGGGAGTAACAGGATCATCAAACTGCGCTTACGCCAGCCATTCTTGGACGGCTTCCTCTTTGGTGTTTGTTCTGCGTTCAGGGGTTTCGCGCGTAAATTTCATGTGAATGGCGCGGTTTTGCTCACCATCTGCTGCCACTGCCAGAATGGGATAGTCAATCAGCCCGTCCTGGAAGGACATTTGAAAGCGGAAGGTGCCGTCAGAGTTGAGCTTGATGGGGCGACCGCCGATCGTCACCGTTGCATCAGGCTCCGTTGCGCCATAAACGATCAACTCAGCGTCGGCAACGAGCCAGAATTGACGAGGACGAATGGGTGATGCAGAAGCAGAGAAGCCAACGCCCGACATGCCGACCCCTGACATGGTTAAGCCTGAGGCAGTGGGTACAGCCCATAACCCAACACCTGACGGGAAAACATAGGAGCTAATAGCCTGCTCATGCACAGGCACCTGCTGCATTGAGCCATACAATGACCCTGCCACCCGCTGCGCTTCGGTTGTTTCCGCCAGACTAAAAATTTGGTCGTAGATGGCGTTGCCTGTAGTGCCTGCACCAGCGCCAGTTCTAGCTGCTTTCTGGCTAGGTGGCACCAGTTCCAAGAAGGTTTTGCCAGCCAGTCGTTCTTCCCATGCAACGGTGATGAACTGATCATCAATCCAATCTGAGGGGTACACCGGAGGGACGCGTACTGGAGCAGACCGAGCCAGCACTAACCAGCGACCGTCTGCACACCGATAGCCGATGTCAACTACGTAGTCGCGATCGCTCACTGGAATGGGTAGATACCACTCCCGCGAGAGTTCGTCACCGGGATACTCTTGAATGCTGTGAGGCGACTGGTAATCCAGGCTGATATTGGTGACATCGTACAACCGCAGAGCAATTTGCAGTCCACCCTGGCGGCGCAGTGCCTCTTTATGTTCATTGGGAATATCCCAGTAGGTATAAGCCCACTGTGGATCGCGGGGCATGAGTACAATGCGGCTTTCGCCATAGCCTGCCGGGAGGTCTACGAGACCTTCATCAACAGCGGCTAGGGAACCACCGACGCGATCGTCTTGCCCAAGGTCAAATTTTGCTGCTTCCACTTCTGCTTGAGCCTCCAAAGGTCGAGATGGGGTAGATGAACCTTGACTACGTTGAATATCTTGAATTGATGCGAGGAGTTGTTCTTTACGCATACGGCTATAGCGAGAGACACCGTATTCGCTGGCGACGCGGCGAAGTTGCCGTAAGGTCATATCTTCGAGTGGTGGGCGTTCTTTGGTCATGGTCGTTCACGCTCCAATGTGCGAATTCGTTGATGGTCATTGCTATCGATAGTCATTTCTGTTTAAGCAGTGAATTTTGATACGTCCTGAGAACCATACGGCATTACATGTGTGGGACATGTGTGGGGATCGCAGCTAGGCTCATGTTGCGGCAAAGTAAAAATTGGGTCAAGGGTTTTAAGCGCCAATTTTAGGCATATATACGGATTGTCGGGCAACACGGGGATCATAATGTCAGGAAACCATAACATTTTGAACTGGAAGGGGATCGCAATGTCAGGAAATCTTGCTACTGTGATCCCCTTCTATTTAGCGAGGAGCATGTTGGAGTAGCCGTTAATGACCACAAAATACCTGAGAGGCAGTAGCTCTGGGCATTTCATCTTTTGGCTACGATGTCGCATACCGATATCGGTATACTCGGTAGGAAGCTGCGATCGACCGCGATCGTGGGCAGTCACGTAGCCCTTTCAAGCGTCGCTATTGGGCTTAACTGATAGGTAGCTTAGCGACCCAGGTAGGGTTAACAATGTTTGTTTAGAGCTTGGTGTTTATGTCCAATCAGAGTCGCTTGATTAGCAAAGTGCTATCGCCTGCTGTGCGGCTTTGGGTGCGATCGCAGTTGGAGCATGTAGACGATCTGCAATTGTCTATTGAAGCGGGCGATCGCCAAATTCTGTCTGGAAGCATTAAGCAAGTATCGGTTTCGGCTCGGAATGCTGTCTATCGGGGGTTACACCTCAGCCAGGTGTCGATCGTGGGCGAGCAGATTTGTACAAACTTTACGCAAGTGCTGCGGGGCAAGCCGTTTCGGCTGACTCAAGCATTTCCGATCGTGGGCGACGTATTACTCTACGAAGCGGACGTAAACGCTTCTTTGCAGGGACCTTTGTTAGCACAAGGGGTCATCGAATTTTTGCTCACGCTACTGCAAGCAGACGGGGAGCAAGACGATGCGTTGACCAGGCAAACGCCCCAGGAAATTCATTTGCAAGATCCCCAAGTCGCTCTAGGAGATGGGCAGGTCACGCTGGCGGCAACGCTGTTGTCGGCGAGTGGTCAGCCAACCGCTGTTGTCATTCGGACCGGCTTAAGGTTGAGTGATGGCAACAAGCTGCATCTCGATCGTCCTCATTGGCTTCCCCACGCAAAGGCTCGGCAAGGGATGCCTCTGCGCGATTTGGATGGGTTTGCGTTCGATCTGGGTGCGGACGTTTCGCTCCAAACGCTGAGCCTGGAACCTGGGCAACTTCGCTGTCAGGGGCAGATTATGGTGACACCGGAGGGGGAGTAGGGAGTGGGGAGTGGGGAGTAGGGGCAAAGAGTTAAGAGTTTTGAGTTAAGAGTTTTGAGTTTTGTGAGCGCGATCGGTGGTGGCGTTGAGGCATAGGCAAACCAGCAGTGGTGGCTTTCACTTAAAGTGTTTCGGCTGGATTGATGACGATCATATTCACTAAGGTTTCAATGAGTCGATCGCGCTCCATGGGCAAAATATCCTTTCCATGCAGCATTTCCTGGACGATGAGAAAATGCACGATCGCGCCGATAAAAATGCGCGCGGTTGCCTCTGGATCAGCCAGGTTTAGCTGAGGGCAGTGCGTGAAATATTCGCAAAGCCCCCTGAAGGCAGTCTGCTCGATGTTACGCACAAAGGCACGCGCTAACTCTGGGAAGCGACCTGACTCACCTAAAATGACTCTCATAAAATTGAGAAATTGTGGCTCCTGCATCCCTACATTTAAGGCTCGATTGGCAAACTCTTTGAGGACATCCTGGGGATCCGTCTGCAAAAGGCGAGCATCAGAGCCATCAAAAATCGCGCTAAATTTGTGCTCGACCAAGCGCTGAATGAGTGCGTTAAATAAGCTTTCTTTATCTTGAAAGTGATTGTACACAGTCGCTTTTGAGACCTTTGCCGCGATCGCCACGCGATCCATACTGGTCGCTGCATAGCCATGCGCTAAAAATTCTTGCATACCCCCTTCTAAAATCGCTTCCGTTTTCTCTGCGGAGAGATGGCGATCGGCGCGTCCGGTCTTTGTCTGTCTCATGCTGTGCTGGCTTTTTAGATCTAAACATTGAATTCTAGCTTGACATAACTATACTAATCAGTTTAGTTTAGATTCATGCGGCTAAACGAAACCGATTAGTATAGCTCTCCAGAGAGGAGGCATTGACGATGCATAACGCAACAACTCAAAAAGGCTCTGGTTCAAACGATTCTGGTTTAGCGATCTTGCTTCCCAAGGGGCATCTGCCTCGGTGGTTGCTTGGGGCGGCGATCGGGCTGGGTGTTGGTGGTGCAGCGCTTGGGGTGTGGCGGTTCCATGCCATGTTATCGGCTCCTGCGAAACCGACAGCGGTGAACACACCCACCATTCAAACCGTGACGGCTCTTGGGCGACTAGCACCCCGTGGTGAAGTGATCAAATTGTCGGCTCCGACCGCAAATCAAGGCAATCGGGTTGATCGCTTGCTGGTGAAGGAGGGGGATTGGGTAAAAGCGGGTCAAATCGTGGCGGTTTTAGACTCCTACGATCAGCGCAAAGCGGCATTAGACGAAGCCCAGGAACAAGTGAGTGTGGCTCAGGCAAAGCTTGCTGTCACCGAAGCTGGGGCAAAACAAGGCGAGATTGAGGCACAACGCGCTGACATTGCTCGCTTGAGTGCAGAACGTCAGGGTGATATTGAGGCGCAAGCCGCAACGGTGGCTCGGTTGCAGTCGGAATTGCAAAACGCGCAGACTGAGTACAACCGTTATCAAGCGCTGTATGAGCAAGGTGCGCTTTCGGCATCCGATCGCGACAGCAAGCGTCTTAAGCGAGACACTGCCCAAAAATCGTTACAGGAAGCCCAAGCCACGCTCGATCGCATTCGCTCTACCAGTCCCCAGGAGTTGAATAAAGCGAAGGCAACGCTGGCGCAGATTGCTGAGGTGCGCCCAGTGGATGTGCGATCGGCGCAAGCCGAAGTGAACCGGACGATCGCGGCGCGAGATCAGGCAAAGGCAAGTTTCGCTCAATCTGTGGTGCGATCGCCCGTCAACGGAGAAGTGCTGTACATTCACACCCGCTCCGGTGAAGTGGTTTCGACCGACGGCATTGTGGAAATCGGTCAAACACGGCAGATGCAGGCGATCGCGGAAGTGTATCAAAGCGATGTGGGCAAGGTGAAGCCTGGGCAGCATGTACGGGTCAGCAGCAATGCCCTTCCGGGTGAATTGACAGGAACGGTTGAGCGCGTGGGTTCTCAAGTGCTGCGACAGACGATCGTCAACACTGACCCCAGCGCCAATATTGACTCCAGAGTGGTGGAAGTACATGCCACGCTGGATGGGGCTTCCAGTCAAAAAGCCGCCAAATTTACGAACCTACAAATTCAGGTGGTGATTGAGCCGTGATGGATGAGGCGATCGTTGTCTGTTGTGGTTCAAGCAATCGGATTGCACGCAAAAAATGAAGCTGTCAGGCTACCATTTCTCCTCTAAGAATCGAAAAAGAAGTTGAGGAAATTTAAGATGAAGCATAAAAGCACTGAAATTGTCTTGGCGCTCGCATTGCTATTCCACCTTCAATGGTTTTTTGGCAATCTTTATGAAGAGATTCTCACACCTAACAACGTTGTCGCGTCAATTGAACAAATCAATGCATACAATCGCTATTTTGCCATCACAAAGCCTTATTACTACTACATTCCATTCACGCAGATTGGCTTTCTTTTGGTCTTATTTCTTGCCTTCAAAACCGATTTACCTTCTAAGATCAAGTCGTTAGTACGTCGTGCAGCGATAACGTCTGGAGCGGCAATTGCTCTCACCGTTTACATTGTGACTCAATACAATCTCAAGTTGTTTTTTGGCAATGTCGATCGCGTTGGGGAAAGAATCCATCTTTTGTATTTAGAATGGGCAATTCTCAATGGCTTTCGCGTTCTGCTGCTGGGAATTACAATCTTCTTTTTGTATCGAACGTATCGCCATTTCTTGATTGAATTTTTCAATCGTACAAGCAGCATGAACAAGCAAAGGTGAAGGCATTTTTTGTGTTGATTCAATCTGTATTTTGTAAGTTTTTGTATGTCAAAGCGATGAATTAGTCATGATGAAACTCATTCAGCAAATGCAACGTCGCACGCCACTGGGATGGTTGCAACTGAGCCACGATCGAGGGCGCTTACTGGTGGCACTGGCAGGCATTGCCTTCGCCGATGTGCTGATGTTTATGCAGCTTGGCTTTCAAAATGCGCTGTATGACAGCAATACTCGTGCCGATCGTGCGATGTTAGCCGATATTGTCTTACTCAGCCCCAAAGCGCTCAACCTGCAAAACCTCTCGACCTTTTCGCGGCGGCGCTTGCTTCAGGCAATGGATGTTTCAGGCGTGCAAACGGCAAACGCTTTGTACATTAACAACATCACCTGGAAAAATCCGCAAACACGCCTCAGTGCGACTGTTCAGGTGATGGGCTTTGACCCCGATCAGCCCGCTTTTAACCTGCCAGAGGTGAACCAGCAGCTCAACAAGCTAAAAGTACCCGATGTGGTGCTGTTCGATCGCGGTGCCAGGGGAGAGTACGCCAACGCCATTGCCCAGGTTGATGAGGGCAAAACGGTGACCACTGAGGTCGATCGCCGCACATTGACGATCGGCGGCATCTACCGCTTGGGCGCGTCGTTTGGTGCCGATGCCACCCTAATGGCGAGTGATCAAACGTTTCTACGCCTCTTTCCGCGTCGTGATGCTGCCAGTGTGAGCCTTGGACTGATTCGGCTCAAACCAGGCTACGAGCCGCAGACCGTTGCTGCCAGCTTAAAAGCGCATCTGCCAGAAGATGTCTACGTGCTGACTGCATCCGAGTTCGTCAAGTTCGAGGAAGACTACTGGAAAACCGCCAGCCCAGTCGGCTTCATCTTCGGTTTGGGCACCGCAATGGCATTTGTCGTCGGCGTTGTGATTGTCTACCAGGTGCTATCCACCGATGTGAATGCCCATCTCAAAGAATACGCCACCTTCAAGGCGATGGGCTACCACAACAGCTACCTGCTGAGTGTGGTGTTTGAAGAGGCGATTATTCTGGCGTTTCTAGGGTTCATTCCGGGGGCGGTACTGCCGATCGGTCTGTATGCCTTAGCCGCTAAAGCTACCGCCCTGCCGCTCTACATGACGGTTTTCAGAGCGGTGCTGGTGCTCACGTTGACGATCGTGATGTGTACGCTGTCGGGCGCGATCGCCACCCGCAAACTGCAATCCGCTGATCCCGCTGACATGTTTTAGGAGCAGAGTTTTAGGAACACGGCTATAGGAGCATAAACAATGAGTCTTGCCATTTCGGTACGGCACCTTGATCACACCTTTGGTCACGATCGGCTGCAAAAGCAAGTGCTGTTTGATATCAACCTCGACATTAACAGTGGTGAGATTATCATCATGACCGGACCTTCTGGCTCTGGCAAAACAACGCTACTAACCTTAGTTGGAGGCTTGCGATCGGCACAGTCCGGCAGCTTAAAGGTGCTGGGGCAAGAGCTTTGCGGCGCAACGGCAAACCAACTCACCGAAGCGCGACGGCAGCATGGCTACATTTTCCAGGCGCACAATTTGCACAGCAGTTTGACCGCGCTCCAAAACGTGAGAATGGGACTGGAACTGCACCAAAGCCTTTCCACGGCTGAGATGCAGTCTCGTGCGGCTGAAATGTTAGAGCAGGTGGGCTTGGGCGATCGTCTCAACTATTACCCCGATGATCTGTCAGGTGGGCAAAAGCAGCGAGTGGCGATCGCCCGCGCCCTGGTTAGTCATCCCAAACTTGTCCTTGCCGATGAACCCACCGCTGCCCTCGACAGCAAATCTGGGCGCGATGTAGTCACGTTGATGCAAACTTTAGCCAAAGAACAAGGCTGCACCATTTTGCTGGTAACGCACGACAATCGCATTCTAGACATTGCCGATCGCATTGTGAACATGGAGGATGGTCGCCTCACCAACACCGCCGCACCCTTACTGGGAGCGACCTGACGCTTCCCCGTGTCTCCGCGCCCCTGTGTCTCCACGTCAATCTCACCGATCAACTAAAATTGACAGACCAGTAGGGAAGCAAGGGCAGGAGCAACACTACAAAGTAGTACACCAATGGGGCTGTAAAGACGTAACTATCAGCACGATCGAGAATGCCACCATGACCTGGAATGAGTTGACCAGAATCTTTGACCCCTGCATCGCGCTTCATCATCGATTCGGTGAGGTCGCCCAGCAAGCTGGCAATACCCACCAGTAGGCCCAGCGCTGCACCTGTAATGGGCCATCCTGACCAGTGAAGATACCAGGCACCGACGATCGCCACCACAATGCTACCCGCGACCCCAAAGACAGCTCCTTCCACTGTCTTCTTGGGGCTGATATTTGAGAGTCGTGTGCGCCCAAATGTTTTGCCAAACACATATGCGCCAATATCCGCAGCCCAAATGCAGCTAAATGCTAGCAAGGTGGTGGTTAAGCCTTGTGGCAGACTCTGCAAATCTGTCCAGGTGTGGGGCAAATAGCCATCGAAGGGTATGTTGCTGGCAGTCGCTTGTCCCAGCGATCGCAGCCTGACCCAGTAGCTTGGTAAATACCCGCCATAGAACAAACCCAGGATTGAGGTCGAAATGTCGGCGATCGTGGCAAGTTTGGGCTGAAACAGCAGGTAAAAGCAAATGAACGTGCCTGCAACCGGAAAGATCGCATCTGCCAGCGTTGGCGAGACGGTAGAAATTAACAGCAACGCCTGACTCACAACAAGCGTTGTTTTGGCGGCAGGTGCAATGCCTTTTGCATGTACCAGTTGAAAGTATTCCAACTGCCCCAGATAAATGATGATGCCAAACCCAACCGTGAAGTACCAGCCTCCCAGCACAATCATGCTGAGTGCCAGGACGATCGCGACAACTCCACTTGCAACACGGGGAAACGACATGAGACTAGCTTGGTTTGACCTACTTTCGATGGACAATGACTCGGTTGAACGCTACGACACCATGAACGGATATCACCTCACAGCCACAAACGAGACTTTGATGAGGCTGAATATGTGGGCTATGAGCCTTTATGGATGAGTGACACTCACGCTCGTTAAACGATTGAAAGACTTCTTAAAGCAGCCAGCCAAGATGCAAACAGACATTTAGATTAGCGAAAGATTAAGAAGGTTAAGAATCCTTTGGAACACTTTAACTGAATCCAGGGTGTTCTCCCAGCATTTTTTGAGCGGTTGAGTCGCCAAACACCCAAAACAGCCTGCCAGATGGGTAAACATCAACTGTATGCTACCAGCGATCGGACGACGATCGCCCATCGTGCAGTGGGGCTCAACGATCTGAATGACATGGACTGAGTGAAACGGAGTGGTCACTCGCTCACTTCTCTAGTCTAGTTTTTCCCCACTCAGAACAAAAATTGGATCGATCGCCGCAAAGGTCTGGTTCATGCCACGCTTCTCCAAACGATTGACTGCCGATTGCACCACTTCAATATTGCGCGCTTGCAGGGTAGCAAAACTCTCCGAAACCTGATAGAGACCTTCCAACGTCGCAGCCGTCGCCACAATACGACCTTGCGGCTGTAAATGTTGCCACACTTCATGGAGAATGGCTTTGATCGATCGTCCCCCTTCGATACAGACGCGGTGTGGAGCCTCAGGAAGGCTGGTCAGGCACTCCGGAGCGCTGCCCTCAATGACCTCAACGTTGTGAAGCTCGAAGCGATCGCAGTTCCGTCGAATCAAGTTAGCCACGTCTTCATCTCGCTCGATCGCCGTAATCTTTCCATGCGGACACAGCAGACCCGCTTCCACCGAAATGGTGCCTGTGCCCGCGCCGATATCCCACAGAATGGAATCTGCCTGGAGCCGTAACGCCGACAAAATGAGCAACCGCACTTCGCGCGGACTCATGGGAATACCCGGCAATCGCTCAAACAAATCATCGGGAATGCCAGGAGTAACGTAAGACCAGAGGGGGGAGGGCATGAGGAGGAAAGCTAAGGGATGAAGGATGAGGGAGGAAGGTTAGGCAGAAGGCAGGAGGCAGAGGGACGAGGGATGAAAGGGCTAAAGGATGAAGGCTATAAGGCTAAAGGCTAAAGGATGAAGGCTAAAAAAAGGCAGAAGGCAGACTTCGGCGTGAGCGCTCAGTCGAACGAGGGCAGGAGGCAAAAGGCTAAAGAAATTTAACTCCTTACCCCTCACCCCTCACTCCTCTCCGTTCGACTGAAAACTCAAAACTCCCAGGCTGACTACTGACCGCACTGCTTCCAACTATTGAGAGTAGAGGTGATTGCAAGCTCAAGCTAGATGGGAGTCTGTGTCTCAAGCCTAATCGATTTGCTCGGCGATGGGTGTTCCCAAAACCACTCCAGGCTCACAGATGAGAAGACGCTACCACCTTTAATGTTTCAAGGCTGGGATCAGCGCAACCGCTAATCAAGCCACCGATCGCCAGGATCATTTGCAAGTCAGCGATCGCCTCTGCCGTAATGACCTCACCTGGCATCAACACGGGAATTCCCGGTGGATAGGGACACACCAACTCAGCGCTGATGCGATGGATGGCTTGGGCGATCGACACCGTTTCAGTATTGGCGAAGAAGGCAGCGCGAGGGGTGAGGGGCGAGAGGTGAGGAGTGAGGAGTGAGGAGTGAGGAGTAAGGCGGCAAGAGTAGGGTGGGATTGACTGTTGCTCTCTGCGCCTCCGCGCCTCTGCGGTGCCCCCTTGCTTTTCTGCCAACGCCTCAAACGCTTGTACTAATGCTTTCATATCTGCTTCGGTGTTGCCCACACTCACAATAAACGTCAAATGTTGCAGCGAGGGGAGTTCTGCTGTGACTCCCAATTGCTCATTCAAGATCTGGTCAGCCGTGAAGCCATCCACGCCCAATCCCGTCACGGTCACGGTTAAACGGGTACAATCGAGCGCTTGAAACCCAGCCGATCGCCCTGCCTGCTCCGGTTTTAGCGTTGACAGCCCTGGGATTTGCTCAAGGCGCGATCGTGCCCTGCCTGCCAGTTTTAGCGTGTGTTCCAGCAGTAACTTGCCCTGCGTTGCCATTTGATGCCGTGCCGCATCCAGCGAAGCCAGCAAGAGGTAACTGGGACTGGTGGACTGCACAAGTTGAAGTGCCTTGCTCACCCGATCGCCCCTCACCCGATCGCCTCTGGTATGCAGCATTGCCGCCTGGGTCATTGCCGACAGCACTTTATGGGTAGACTGCACTACTAAATCTGCTCCGGCTGCGAGTGCGGCGAGCGGCAACTCTGGATGAAAGGCAAAATGTGCGCCGTGTGCCTCATCCACCAGTAAGGGAAGGTTGTGTTGATGAGCCAGTTGAGCGATCGCTGCCACATCCCCGCACACGCCGTAATAGGTGGGATACACCATCAGCACGGCTTTTGCGTCTGGATGCAGTGACAGTGCTTCCGCCACTGCCGCAGGCGTAGGACTATGAGCCAGATCCAGGATGGAATCATAATCTGGCTGGACAAATATGGGGACAGCGCCGGACAAGATCAACCCTGACACGGCTGACTGATGAATATTGCGCGGCAGGATAATTTTGTCACCCGGATTGCAGGTTGCCAGGATGGCGGCGACGATACCAGCGGTGGAGCCATTCGTCAAAAACCAGGTACGATCGGCTCCAAACGCTTCTGCTGCCAATGCTTGTGCTTCCTGAATCACCCCTTGCGGCGCAAACAAGTTATCCAGCTCCGGCAGTTCTGGCAAATCGGCTTGAAACACTTGCTGCCCAAACAACGCAGCTAAAGGGGTTGGAATGCCCTGCCCGTGCTTGTGTCCCGGTGCATAGAACGGCGCATGAGGTTTGTGAGCACATATTTGAAGAGCCTTTAGTAAAGGCATATCGGTTTGCAAGCGCACAGAATTCTGTTGAACCTCACTCATTACATCTATCCATTTCTGAGCATGATTCGCCGCAACGCAAGACCCTGATTATTTCTGCGTCAGGATTTCTGACTACCACATCAAATTCACTATTGGGCATTCTCAAGGTTTCAGGAACGAGATGAGTCTGGATCGCTTGTGTCACCACTATTCCATGACCGGGAAACAGGCTAATGGTAATTTCGCCACCACGTAGGCATCCCAAGACTCGTGCTGGAATACGTGCATAGGAGGACGAATAGTCTTCTGCATCTCGCATATCAAGGTGCCACAACTCGAAGTTAGTAATGCTGCATCAGCAGATTAGTTCGCAAATAGACGCGAGAGGCGCGATCGCCAGCTTCTAACCACCAGCCAATTTACATTCTCCATCAAAGGTCATGTCTAGTTAGGAAGATGCAATCCTTCGGTTCACTTTCTATTGTGATAGGGTTCTATGCCGGATGCACCTTAGATGATTTACGCTCCCGATATACCCGTCCCCATGCCCGAACCGCCCAGTCCAGGTCCCAGTCCTGTACCCGAACCAATTCCCGGTCCTGTGCCTGAGCCGATTCCTGGTCCTGTGCCTGAGCCAATCCCTGGTCCTGTGCCTGAACCTGTACCCGGAACGATTCCGCAAACGGTACCCGAAACGATTCCGCAAACCATTCCAGAGCCAGTTTAGTTGAGCGATCGTCGGTTTTAGAGCATGAAGAACGATTTTAGCTTGCGCGATCGAGCCGAAACTACCAGCCAAAACTTAGAATGAGAGTCGATGTCTGTTTGTAGACCATCGGATCGATCGCGCTAAACCACTCATCTAGAATCTAAACTTCATGCTAAGAGCTGGGATTGTTGGGTTGCCCAACGTGGGAAAATCGACTTTGTTCAATGCGTTGGTCGCTAATGCCAAGGCGCAAGCTGCCAATTTTCCCTTTTGTACGATCGAACCGAATGTGGGGGTCGTTGCCGTACCGGATGAACGGCTGCAAGTGCTGGCAAGAATTTCGAGTTCGGCAGAGATTGTGCCCACGCGAGTCGAGTTTGTGGACATTGCGGGATTGGTGAAAGGTGCTAGCAAGGGCGAAGGGTTGGGCAACCAATTTTTGGCGAATATTCGTGAAGTGGATGCGATCGTGCATGTGGTGCGCTGCTTTGACGATGACGATATCATCCACGTCTCTGGTTCGGTAGACCCTGCCCGCGATATTGAGGTCATTAATCTAGAACTGGCGCTGGCAGATTTGGGGCAGATCGAAAAACGGATCGATCGCGCCCGTAAGCAAGCCCGTGGCAACAAAGAACTGCAAGTCGAAGTGGATGCGCTCGAAAAGCTGATGGTTGTCCTCAACGAAGGCAAGCCTGCGCGTCAGGTGACTCTCACCGAAGACGAAGAAGCTGCTATTAAAGCACTGGGATTACTGACGCGCAAACCTATTATTTACGCCACCAACGTTTCGGAAGATGATCTGGCAACGGGCAATGCCTGGGTGGAAGCAGTGCGGGCGATCGCCGCTACCGAAAACGCGCAGGTTGTCATTATCTCGGCTCAAGTGGAATCGGAACTGGTCGATATTCCCGAAGCCGATCGCGCCGATTTTCTGGAATCGTTGGGTGTGCAAGAAGGTGGGCTGAAATCACTTATTCGCGCCACCTATGAACTGCTGGGACTCCGTACCTACTTCACCACGGGTCCTAAAGAAACCCGCGCCTGGACAATTCACGCGGGGATGCTGGCTCCTCAGGCGGCAGGGGTCATCCACACCGATTTTGAGCGTGGCTTTATTCGGGCTGAAACGGTGGCTTATAAAGATCTCACCACGACTGGCTCCATGGGTGCGGCAAAAGAAAAAGGGCTGCTTCGCAGTGAAGGCAAGGAATACGTGGTACAGGAAGGCGATGTCTTGCTGTTTCGGTTTAACGTGTAGCTTGTAGGAATTACGCAAACCTCAGAGGTTTGAATCACGCATCAAACAGCATAACCAATCGATTGGCTTAAACCTCCGAGGTTTTGGTCAAACTGCGTAAATCTGGTTGAGTTGTTGCTCAGACTGCCCATCGTGCACGATCTTGCCTTGCTGTTTCGGTTTAACGTTAGATTAACGCCATCAAGACGGCTGCTGACGCTCCGCTTCTGGTAGAGCGATCGTGCGCCCACAGCAATGAGCACCTTGCCTGAGCCAACGGTTATCAATACAAGTGATGTCGCTATGCCTGAAAAACCTTTGGGCATACTAGCTCAAAGCTGCGACAAATTGATGCTTCATCCAGTGGTGAACTGGTACGGAGGGTGGAATGATAGGCACATATCACTTGACGTATTACTTGGGGGTTAAGGGTGCTTGCGTTGACGATCGCCGCTAGTTGCTCAGCCATACCAGACCAGTAGCCAAGCCGCTTCCAGAAAAAGCCATTAGTTGACATGACCAGAGCAGACATTCTTGTTGTTGATGACACCCCGCAAAATCTTCGCCTTCTTTCTAATATTTTGACGAAGGAGGGCTATCAAGTACGTCAAGCACTGAGCGGCAAGATGGCAATGACTGCAATCCAGGCGGTGCTGCCAGATTTAATTTTGCTGGATATTATGATGCCAGAGATGGATGGCTATACCTTTTGTCAAGCGTTGAAGGCGAAGGAAGAGACCGCTGCCATTCCCGTCATTTTTTTGAGTGCCCTTACGGATGGTTCTGATAAAGCCAAGGCGTTTACGGTGGGTGGCGCAGACTACATTAGCAAGCCTTTTCATCTAGAGGAAGTGATTGCGCGGGTGCAAAACCAATTGGCACTTTTGGCGGCTGAAGCCAGAAATCAGCAGCTTAGCGCACACCTCGAAGAGCGGGTCAAAGAGCGGACGCACCAACTCGAATTGGCGAATCGAGAACTGTACCGTGAAATCCTTGAGCGTAAAGTGCTTCAGTCTCAGCTTTTGGAACTAGCCACGCATGACGCGCTGACAGGTTTACCCAACCGTGCGTTGTTTATCGATCGCATCAGGCAAGCGCTGGATGCCATCAAAGCCGATGCAACTACGCAGTTTGCGGTCCTGTTTCTGGATTGCGATCGCTTCAAAGTAGTGAACGATTCTCTGGGGCACTTTGTGGGCGACCAGCTTTTAGTGGCGATCGCCCGTCGTCTGACAGAATCCTTACCACCCACAGCCATGCTCGCACGCTTGGGTGGCGATGAGTTTACCGTACTGCTCACGGGGTTTGCCGATGTGCCGGGTGTGATTCACACCGTACAACAAATGCTAGCGGTTTTTGCACAACCGTTTCAGCTTGAAAGCCGGGAAGTCTTTATTACCGTCAGTATTGGGGTGGCGATCGGGCATGGCGAGTACAGCCAACCAGAGCATATTTTGCGCGATGCCGATATGGCGATGTATCGTGCCAAGGCTTCTGGCAAAGAGCCCTACCAGATCTTTGATCCAACCCTGCACCAAGATGCGCTCAAGCGGTTGCAGCTTGAAATTGACCTCCGCAAAGCCATTCAGCAGCAAGAGCTAATCGTCCACTATCAACCGATCGTGGCGATCGCTACGGGCAAAATAGTTGGGCTAGAAGCACTCGTGCGGTGGCTACATCCTCAACACGGTCTCATCTCGCCCCTGTCGTTTATTCCCATTGCCGAAGAAACGGGTCTGATCACTCAAATTGGTCACTGGGTGCTCAAACAAGCCTGTCAGCAATTGCGTCAGTGGCAAAAGACCATCACTGATTTGCCCCTGACCATGAGCGTGAATCTATCAGCACGTCAATTTGCCCAGATCGATTTAGTCGAGCAAATTGACCAGATTTTGGCTGAGACTTGCCTGAGCCCTGAACATCTCAAGCTGGAAATCACGGAAACTACCTTCATGGAGAATGCTCAGTTGGCAGCAACCATTCTGCAAGCACTGCGCCAACGGTGCATTCAGCTCAGCCTTGATGATTTTGGTACGGGCTACTCATCACTCAGCTATTTACATTCCTTTCCAGTCAATACGCTCAAGATCGATCGGTTCTTTGTACAACAGATGGGTGAGCAGTCGGACGAGTTAGGTTTAGTGCCTCTGATCATTAACATCGCTCACAAAATGGGTATGAATGTTGTCGCGGAGGGCATTGAAACTCAACAACAGCTTGATCATCTAAGAGCCTTAGACTGCGACTTTGCACAGGGCTTTTTCTTCTTTAGACCGATGGAGGCAAACAAGATTGCCCCTTTTCTCACTGACAGCGGTTTTTAATCGAGTAAGCTATCATCCTGTCGGAGATCAGTATGGAAGATTGGGTGAAAGCACTGATACCCTGGTACATCGATCACGGGGTGACAATTGATGCTTTATTCTGGACTGAGACCTTGAGAGGCTGTAGCGATTGGTTGATTATTGACGACAGCCCCTAGACACCCTCTCAAATGCATAGGTTTGTGTCAAGCGATCGGCTTAAGCAACGCAACCCACATATCTGGCGGCTGGCTATAGTAATCAATGATTTCGACTTGATAGCATTGCGGCGCTGCTTCAAGCTGAAGCAGGATGTAATCATCGGGCTTGATCCCCTTTCCCTGACCAGTCATATATGCTTCTGTAGGAAGACTGCTCAATTCAAAATAGTAATCAACACCACACTGATATTTGGTGAAATCGTGAGTTGTTGTCTTTCTTGAGGCGTTACGGCTATCTGATGAGAGCACAGAGTCCGAGTCTTCAGTTGGATCTGTCTGCCCAGTCGGTGTGGAGACCATAATGCTCTGTGTGGATGAAATTTTGAACTTGCTCTAAGAATAGTGGCAAAAATGCTTAAGTTTGACATCCATCACAGGTGACAGGAAAGCGTTTCCGTTCGTTTAAGCAAGCTCTGCAAGGCGAGATTTCGGCTGTATGCCAGATTTTCGACGCACAGCCCTGGACTAAACGCCTGTACAGTCTAGATATGTATGCCTTCGATACGTTCACTTTAGCGTGCGTGAAGCCCTAAGCGCAGGCTGGCAAAGCCGAGAAGCAGACGCTAACCTGGTTGACTGGGCAAGAGAAGCTCCAACACATCAAACCTTAAGACAGACCTCTGTGGACGATCGCGTGTTTATTTTAACGGTCACGAGCTTTCTTGCGTTCTACCTTGCCTGGAATCTGGGAGCCAACGATGTAGCGAACTCGATGGGTACTTCAGTTGGCTCCAAAGCTGTATCGCTAGCTCAGGCGCTGGTCATTGCTGCCGTGCTGGAGTTTGCGGGAGCGGTGCTGTTTGGGCGGCAAGTGTCGGCATCTTTAGCCACAAAGTTGATCAATCCTGCGCTCTTTGAGGCGATGCCAGCAGTGCTGGTAGCGGGGATGATCGCTGTGTTGTTAGCCTGCGGCATTTGGCTGAATCTTGCAACATTTAAAGGTCTGCCAGTCTCGTCGTCTCATGCGGTGGTTGGCGCGATCGTGGGCTTTGCGTTTGTGGCAATGGGACCGCAAGCCGTTGATTGGCAATTTATTGGTGTGATTTCGGTCTCATGGCTGGTGACTCCCATCGTGAGTGCGGCGATCACAGCAGTGCTTTACAGCCAAATCAGGCGCTGGATTCTCGATCAACAAAATGTACTCGCGCAATTGAGAGAGTGGATTCCCTGGCTGAGTGTTGCGCTTTTGAGTTCCTTTGGGGTCATTGTGTTACCAGGTGTAGTAGACAAATTCCTTGCCGTGCCGTTGCCATCGCACACAGTATCGCTAGCGATCGGGACGATCGGTGCCATTGCCTTGTCGGTTTCGAGTTGGCATCAATTGGAGCAAGCAACGATAGAGGTGCAGAGTCGTGATGGTGCCGAACAACCAGCATCCTCACAACAGGGTTCAGCCGCTGAAGCTCTTTTGGCTCGTTTCCAGGTCTTGAGCGCCTGCTTTGTGGCGTTTGCCCACGGGGCAAACGATGTGGGGAACGCTGTGGCACCGCTAGCCGCGATCGCCTACATTCTCCGCACAGGCAACGTTCCCTTGGAAGGCTTTGAGGTGCCGCTATGGATTTTGGTGGTGGGAGGGATCGGCATTGTTGCAGGTTTAGCCGTATGGGGCAAAAAGGTGATTGCAACCATTGGGGAGGGTATCCTTCCACTCCAGCCCAGCACTGGCTTTTGCGCTGAACTGGCTACGGGCATCACCGTTTTAGTTGCATCACGACTGGGATTGCCTGTTTCAACGTCTCACGCGCTGGTGGGTGGAGTGGTGGGGATTGGCTTGATTCAGGCAACGAACGCGATACGCATCCAAACGCTGCGATCGATCGGGCTTGCTTGGGTGGTGACAGTACCGCTAGCGGCTGTCTTTGGAGCCGCCATTTTTAGCCTCATTCGCTGGTTAGTGCTCGATCGTGGAGTTTACCATTTCGTCACATCTACGTTCTGCGTTTAAATTTTTTCGCCGTTGAGTCATCGTTCACGCAAAGGGCGAGTAACGTAAGAACGGACGATTTGTATAGAAAGCATGAATTTAACCAGCTAATGGGGCATTCTTACTGCTATACGTCGATCGATAAGCACTTGCACTTAAGATTGGCAGACTAGAGGAAACCATTCATGGGGCAACTGGGCGATTCTCCAATGTCTGAAGGGCGCATACCGCGATCGAATCTACCTCCTGGGCAGCTAGAACCTGGGGCGCAAAGCGCTCAGGCAGTGGAGAGTATCCTGCAAGCTGTGACGCAGGATCTTACCAGCCTGCAACAGGGGGTCATTGGTCAGCTTTCGCGCGATGTCGCTCGACTGCACGCCGAAAAGCTGCGGCTGATCGCGGATATTGAAAAGCTGCAAGCTTACCATCAAACATTGCAGTCATGGCAGTTAGAAACGCTTTCGCAGCAGCAAATTGCACAACAGCAGCTTTGGGCGAAACAACTGGCTCAGGTGCTGTCAAGCCACTTGCAAGCGCTTATGATTCAGCGGCTCAATCAGCTTGCCAACCCACATCAAGCGTCATCTTCTACACAGCCCCATGTGGGTACGTCCTTAGCCACGGCTGATAGTCATAGTGATCACGCGCATCGCTTATTAGCATCATTGGACTCCAGCTTTAGCACAACGTTCAAAGCACTACAGCAAGACCTCAACAGCTATCAAAGTTCGCTCTCGCAGCAGCTTAACCGGATGCAAAGCCTGGAACAACAGGGCGAAGCGATTTTAGAAGCGTTGATTCAGCGACTTCGGGAACAGCTTCAAATGGAGGCTAGCCGATCGGTGGAGACGCATCTACCACATGAGAATGGCTACCCCAGAGAAAATGGCTACGCGACAGAGGGCAGTTACCTTAGAGACGGCGGCTACCCCTCTGCGCCTACAGGCTATTCCTCTGCACCAGCGAATGGTGGCGCAAATCCGCTTTATCCGTCACTCCCCCCCCCACTCCGTACAGCATCAGGGCACCCTTACCCACCGTCTCCTCAACTTCAGGTACCTCCAACGGCACAGCCGATCCCGCTGGAGGCTCCGGGTGCTCCTCTACCCTTACCGACGACACCGAAAAAGGAGCTTTCTCATTTTCAAATCGGGCTGGTGCTGGTGCTCATTTCCACAGCGGCACTGTCCATCCACAATGTTGTTGTGCGCATTATTGGGCGAGAGAGCGTCATTTTGGGTTGGTTGGGCGGCGGCATCCAGCTAGGAGGCTTCATTCAGCTCAGCCTGGGGAACTCGTTGTTGATTCTGTGGCTGCGGATGTTGGTGGTGCTGCCACTAATGATTCCGGTGGCGATGTTTTTGTATCCGCCCGTCTGGCGAGATTTGAAGCGCTTTTTAACGGCTCCCGATCGCCGCCCTTTGTTCAACGTCGTGGGCAGTGGCGTGTTTCTGTTTCTCTCGCAGGTGCTCATTTACATGGCGATCGGTAAGATTGGCGCGGGACCAGCCGTGACGATTTTGTTCATGTACCCCATTGTCACTGTTCCTCTGGCATGGTTTCTCTTTGGTGATCGTCCGACTCCCCTACGGTGGATCGTGATGTTTACCATTCTGCTGGGGGTGATTTTTACAGCGCTGCCACGCATCACATCAGCGAGTGACAAGCTATCAAACGGCGGCGCGTTTGTCGCCATCCTGATTGCAGTCGCTTCAGGAATCGCGTTTGCGTTCTATCTAATTTGTATGCAGCTTGGCTTTAAGAAGCTCCATCCGATTCCCGTGACGTTGATTCAGTTTTCAACCATTTTTGTGCTTTCGAGCGTCATTTTGACCTTTGCCCCGCCCACGGATGTTCAGGTTGATCAGCCCCTTGGCTTTTTGCTGGGTGGCATCCTTTTAGGTGCGTTGACCTTGGTTGGTTATTTAACCAATAACTTTGGTGTGCGCTACATGGGAGCCGCATTAGCGTCTATTGTTGCTTCCAGCGGTCCGGTGGTGACAGCATTATTGGCGATCTTGCTCATCAACGATCCGTTGCAGCAGATACAGGTCTTTGGCATTTTGCTGGTAACGTTGGGCGTTGGTGCGCTGAGCTTTGAACGGATGAAAAGCCAGCGGCAGGCGGCAGCAAGAGCAGCGAAAGCTTAGCAGATATGGCGATCGAGGTAGTGTTCTAGAAATGTTATTCACGATTTCTGTAGGGACGTTATATGTAACGTTCCTACGGATCGCCGACCACACATTTGAAACGCTACCCTTGACCTAAGGGCAAAACTGACGCGTTTTGACCAGAACTTCGGAGGTCTGAGCTACTACATTGGTTGGGATGCTTGCTTAAACTGCCGAGTTTTGCACAAGTTCTAAAAGAACATCTTTTTAAAGGTATTATTTGTGGTGCTTATCGGTTGGCGATCGAGCAATTTCCATAACCTTTGAAACACAAGGCGTTTGCAGTTTTTTCGTTTAAGGTGGCAGTCACCCATGAATAGATTAGAATCTATCTGATTCATAAAAAGCATCGAACATGAGTGATGCGTTAATGTCATATTATCTTGATTAGAGCAAGCATCGTTTGCTCCTAGAGCGTTCAGTTGTATTAAGCAACTGTAGCGAACGCTCACATTCATCCAGTCTTTTGAACATCCAGTCTTTTGAAAAATTTGGGGTCGTTTTATGGACCAACTCCTCCTCCAGAGTGTTTGGTTAGTGCCCTGCTATGCCTTGGCAGGTGCTGCACTTTCTGTCCTTTGGTTTCCCTCGATCGCACGGCGCACGGGACCACGACCTGCGGGCTATGCGAATGTCATGATGACGCTTTTGGCGTTTTTGCATGGGCTGATAGCTTTGCCCGCAACGTGGCATCAGCCGCCACAGCAATTTTTCTTTCCGTGGCTCAATGTTGCCAACCTCAATTTGACCCTATCGCTGGAGGCATCTTCTTTGACGGTCGGTGCAATGGTGCTGATTACAGGGTTAAATTTGCTGGCGCAGATCTACGCGATCGGCTACATGGAGATGGATTGGGGTTGGGCGCGGTTTTTCTCACTGCTGGCGCTGTTTGAAGGTGGGATGTGTGCCCTGGTACTGTGCAACTCGTTGTTCTTCAGCTATATCATTCTCGAAATTCTGACCCTGGGCACCTATCTGCTCGTGGGGTTGTGGTTCAATCAGTCGCTTGTAGTCACAGGTGCCCGCGATGCGTTTCTCACGAAGCGGGTTGGCGATCTGGTGCTGCTGATGGGTGTCATTGCGCTGTTGCCATTAGCAGGCACCTGGAACTTTACAGAACTGGCGGAGTGGGCAAAGACCGCTACGGTTGATCCAACTGTAATGACTCTGGTAGGGCTGGCGTTAATTGCGGGACCAATGGGGAAATGCGCTCAGTTTCCGCTGCATCTGTGGCTGGATGAAGCGATGGAAGGTCCACTGCCCAGTACCATTCTGCGGAATTCGGTGGTGGTCGCAACGGGAGCCTGGGTGCTGATTAAGCTGACTCCTGTGCTGATGCTATCGCCTGTGGTAATGGCAACGCTGGTATGGATTGGTGGCATTACCGCGATCGGCGGTTCACTCATTGCGATCGCCCAAATTGATCTCAAGCGTACCCTGTCTTACTCGGTGAGCGCCTATATGGGCTTGGTCTTCATCGCGGTCGGTACAGGACATACGGAAGCGGCGGCGCTGCTGGTGTTGACCCATGCGGTCGCGATCGCGCTGCTAGTGATGAGCATTGGTGCCATCATCTGGAACAGCATTACGCAAGATCTGACTCAACTGGGTGGTCTGTGGTCACGTCGTCCGGTATCGGGCATCGCGTTTTTGGTTGGCATCGCCGGGTTGATTGCTTTGCCGCCCTTTGGGAGCTTTTGGGCGCTGCTGGATCTAGCGGACGGACTGTGGACAACGCAACCGTGGCTCGTGGGGGTGGTGCTGCTGGTGAATAGCCTGACTGCCTTTAGCCTGGTGCGTGTGTTTAGCCGCATCTTTGGCGGGCAGGCAAACCCAATGGCGCAGCGATCGCCCGAAATTCACTGGCTGATGGCGCTGCCGATGGTGGTGTTGCTCGGCGTTGTACTGCATGTGCCACTGGTACTGCAAGCACTGTCGCTGCTACCCGCCTGGGGAGCGTTGAACAAAGACGTAGCGCTACTGTTGCTCTGGTCAAGCATTTTCGGTTGCAGCCTCGGTGCCGTGGTGTATCTGGGCAACGCGATTCCCAAACCCGTCCAGTTTCCCTGGAAGCCGCTACAGGATTTGCTTGCCTATGACTTCTACACCGCTCAGATTTACCGCATGAGCATTGTGTTTGGAGTGGCGCTCGTCTCGCGTCTGACGTTCTGGTTCGATCGCTACGTCGTGGATGGCTTCATTAACTTCCTGGGTATCGCTACTCTCTTTAGTGGTCAGGGCTTGAAGTACAGCACACCGGGACAGGCACAGTCCTATGCACTGACGATCGTGGTAGGTGCTGCACTCGTTGGCTGTCTCGTCGTGTGGTCGTCCTTGTAGGGACGTTACATGTAACGTCCCTACAAAGTAATCTTTCATCCCTCATCCCTCACCCCTTACCTCCCATGCTCAGTACCCTCATTTGGCTCCCCATTGCTGGTGCGTTGGCGCTTTGTGTTCTTCCCGAAGCTCGATCGCGGTTGGTGGCGTTGGCGATCGCCAGCCTGAATCTGCTCTGGACACTGTTTTTGATGGCTCAGTTCGATCTCAGTCAGGTTGGGTTTCAGATGCAGGAGTCGCTTTCCTGGCTGGACTCGCTGGGGTTGACCTACCGTTTGGGCGTAGATGGTCTGTCGCTACCGTTGGTGGCGCTGAATAGTTTGCTGATCTGGATTGTGGTTTATGGCAGCAGTCAGAAGATAGAGCGATCGCGCTTGTTCTATGCGCTGACCCTGCTAGTTTGTGGCGGCATTGCGGGCGCATTCCTGGCGCAGAATTTGCTTCTGTTTGTGCTGTTCTATGAGGTTGAACTGATTCCGCTTTACTTGATGATCGCCATCTGGGGTGGTAGCAAGCGAGACTACGCGGCGATGAAGTTCCTCATCTACACTGCCGTTTCGGGCGTATTGATTTTGGTTGGCTTCCTGGGCTTGACCTGGCTCAGCGGTGCATCCAGCTTTGACTATGGCGCGATTCATACGCAGGATTTGCCGCTCAAAGCCCAACTCATTCTGCTCACCATCCTACTCATTGGATTTGCCATCAAAACGCCGCTCATTCCCCTACACACCTGGTTGCCCGATGCCTATGTGGAAGCTTCTCCACCCGTGGCGATTCTGCTGGGTGGTATTCTGGCAAAGTTGGGCACCTACGGCATTGTGCGGTTTGGCTTGCAGTTGTTTCCAGAAACCTGGTCGCTGGTGTCGCCGGGGTTGGCGATCGTCGGCGTTGTCACTGTGATGTACGGCTCTCTCACCGCGATTTCTCAAAAAGACATCAAGCGCATGGTTGCCTATAGCTCGATCGGGCATATGGGCTATGTGTTGGTTGCCTGTGCTGCGGGAACACCGTTGAGTTTGCTGGGTGCGATCGGTCAGATGGTCAGCCACGGCTTGATTCTGGCAATGCTGTTCTACCTGGTCGGGGTCATCGAGGCGAAGGTAGGCACCCGTGAACTGGACAAGCTCAATGGCTTGTTGAATCCCATTCGTGGGTTGCCGCTAACCAGTGCTTTGCTCATTCTGGCTGGCATGGCAAGCGCTGGCATTCCGGGTCTGGTTGGCTTCATTGCAGAATTTTTGGTTTTCCAGGGCAGCTTTCCCGTCTTCCCCATTCCCACGCTGCTGTGCATCATCGCAAGCGGGTTGACTGCTGTTTATTTCGTCATTTTGCTCAACCGCACCTGCTTCGGCAAACTCGACAACGCGACTGCCTACTATCCAAATGTGACCTGGGCAGAGCAAACTCCCGCTCTCGTGTTAGTCGCCCTTATTATTTTTCTGGGTGTACAACCATCCTGGCTGCTGCGCTGGAGTGAGCCAACGACGACGGCACTGGTGGCAGCGTTGCCCATCAGTAGTGGTCAGCAAGTGGCGATGGGAGATCAAGCGGCAATGGGAGTAGGGAGTAGGGAGTGGGGAGTAGAGAGTGGGGAGTAGGAAAGGCTAAAGGCTAAAGGCTGAAGGCTGAAGAATGCGTGAAATAGAATCAGCGCTTTCAAGGTCAGACATGATACTCCGAGTTCCAAGCTCGACACTCCGACCTCTAAGCTCGGTGCTCCGGGCTCCAAGCGCAACCTTTTGACCTCAAAGCTCGACACTCCAACCTCAAAGCTCGATGCTCCGAGTTCTAACCTCAACCGTTCGACCTTAAAGCTCGATACTCCGAGTTCCAAGCGTGATGCTTCAACCTCCAGGTACGTCCTTCCGACCTCCAAGCTCAATCTTTCGAGTTCCAAGCTCAACCTTTCGAGTTCCAAGCGCCATACTCCGAGTTCAGACTTCAATATTCCAGGCTCAAAACTCGAAATATCTCCGGAGACACTTCGCGAACAAAACTTAAAACTCAAAACTTTTTCTACCATGACCACTGCAACCCCTACTAAAACTATTCTCCCTCCGTCTCAGCATGAGTTTGCTGATGTTGTGCATCGCCTGGAAGCGGGTGGTGCGATGTTGCCAGATACGCCAGAGAACCTGATGCAAATCATTGGGTTGTACAAGGCGTATGCGGTGCCGATGGATTTTTACTGGCGCGATTTGCTCTACATTGCAGAGCGAGAGTTTCTGAATCCACTGCCGTTTTTCAAATACTTTCTGCCCAAGGAGTATTTAGACCTGCACAACCATTACGCAGGCGATGATGCCGATCTACGGATCTGGCGAGGACAGGCAACGGCACATCCTGAGCTGCTGGCGTTTATGGAGAAAGGGGAAACCATTAAAATGCCCCGCTTGTTCCATCACCTCTGGCACGATCGCATCAACATGGAGTTTGCCGAAGAGTGTATGCGGGCGATGCTGTGGCATCGGGGTATGGGTGGGCAGTTTGACCCCTACCTGGACAGTGATGAATATAAGGCGAACGCCGATCGCGCAATCAAAGCCTACTTCAAAGGCAATCCGGCGATGTTGGGTCTGTACAAGCTGTTTCCCGATTTGTTTCTGGAGCAGTGCCGCCAGATGTCGTACTACTCTAACCTGGGGCTGTTTTGGGAAATTATGGCTCCAGTCTTTTTCGAGATGTCGGATTTGTACGATGAAGGCAAAATAGCGAGCGTGCCCGATGCCATGAATTTCCTGGTGAACGGCATTTTTGCGATCGCGGGTCGTCCCATTTACCACCACGTTTACATTCGAGGCGAGCGCTACGAAATTATTCCCAAGTCGAAAGGGTTTATGTGGCTCTACGAAGCGGCATTACCGTATGTAGAAGCCGTTTTCTACCGCACCTCACCCTTCCGGGGCACCAAATCTTACAACGCACAGGCAAAGCAAGTCCCTGAAGAGCAGAAGGACTTTCACTTTGGCATTCTTTACGCAGATGTGTTTCCCGTCGGCACGGCAGGCATTCCACCCACCCTGTTAATGCAGGATATGCTGCACTTCTTACCGCCCTACCTGGTGGACTATTACGGCAAGCACTGTCGCGGCGAAGATGACATGCTCATCCAATTGGGCGTTAGCTTTCAGCGATCGATGTACTGCGTCACCTCCGCCGTCATCCAGGCACTACGCACCGCACTCCTCTACCCCCTTGACGACCCCAACCCTAAACATCTCCAGGCAAACCGAGCCTTCTTTGAGGCACAACTCGATCGCTTCAAACGACCCGAAGCACGGCTGCGTAATATTCAGCAGCAGGACTATCGGTAGCTGGGGAGAGGAGTGAGGGGTGAGGAGAGAGGAGTGAGGAGTGAGGAGTTGATTTAGCGCTCAGCGGTCAGCTTCTTAAGAGTTGTTAGTTGTTAGTCGTTAGTGCCTGAGCTGTTCCTGACTCCTTCTAAAAACCAAAAACTAAAAACCAAAAACTCTCTTGCCTTTAGCCTTTATCCTTCCCCCTTTATCTTTCCCCGCACCCTACACCCTACACCCCACACCCCACACCCTCACCCCCCCTACTCCCATGCCCGACATCGTTGATATTGCCGTCAACTCTGGTTCCTTCAAAACGCTTGTTACAGCGGTACAGGCGGCTGGCTTAGTGGATGTGTTACGCAGCCCTGGTCCATTTACGGTGTTTGCGCCTACGGATGAGGCGTTTGCCAAACTACCGCCTGGAACCATACAAACCCTGGTGCAAAATATTCCGCAGCTTTCCCGCATTCTGACCTTTCACGTTGTATCTGGAAAGCTCAAGCAGGCTGACCTGAAAAATGTGAACTCGCTTACATCCGTGGAGGGTTCACCGATTCGCATTAACACCACTGACGGGTTTGAGGTTAAAAATGCCACCGTGGTTGCAGCGGATATTGAAGCGGATAATGGCGTGATTCATGTGATTGATAACGTCATTTTGATGGGTTGATCACGGACGATCGGGTTGTGAACGGCGCTTGGATGGTAGACAACCTACCGAAAGGCAGATGTTGACCGTTCTAATTTTGGATGGTTCGCATATGATTATTGAACCTTTGCAGCCGATCGCGGGAATTATTGCTACCATGCTGCTGCTAGGGTTGCATCGAAAGCGGCAAAGGCTGGGCAGGCATCGCAACAGGGTCTCTCTCAGTAGAGCTATCATTTTTTATAGCTGCACCGTTCGCTTGCCGAAGTGATGCAGTCTAGTGATGCAGTCTACTGTTGCAGCCATGCCGCCGTTTCAGCAGTCCTAATACGTTGTGTGGGGTAGAAGAAATCAGTGAACGGTTCAAATCAACGTCCTCCGCAGGCAACGCGGAAACCAAAGGCAGTGCTGAGAAAGGTGCCAAAACAGAAAGGACACCGCTGGCTGTGGTTGATGAGCGGATTGGCGGGAGTGGCGTTGCTATCAGCGACCGCAGGCGCACTGTTGGCGATGTCGTTTGCCAGTACGCCCCTCATGCAGCGTAAGCTGAGTCCTGAACAGGCATCGGTCTTTTCTAAAAGCGAAAGCATCTCGAAAAACAACAGCCTGCAACTGCCTGAATTAACCCGCCCGGTGAACATTTTGGTGCTGGGACTCAAAGTGCTGACCACTGACGTACAGAACCCGCCTGCCAACTTGAAGAAACTGCGCTATCAGGCGTTGGTGAACTCTTTTGACGGACTGACCGACACCATGCTGCTGCTGCGGTTCAACCCCGAAGCGAAAAAGCTGGTGGCGCTTTCCATTCCCAGAGATACTCGCACCGCCGTGCCAGGGTATGGCATCACCAAAATCAATGAAGCCAACGTCGATGGGGGTCCTGCCTTAAGCGCCAAAGCAACCAGTGAACTGCTGGGTGGCGTTGGGGTCGATCGCTACGTATCCATCAACGTACAGGGAGTGCAAGCCCTCGTGGATGCGCTGGGTGGCGTGACGGTCTTTGTGCCAAAAGACATGAAATACAAGGATGAAAGCCAGCACCTTTACGTCAATCTGAAAGCGGGTCAGCAACACCTGAATGGTGATCAAGTCCTCCAACTCCTTCGGTTTCGCCATGACGAGTATGGTGATATTGGTCGCATTCAGCGGCAGCAAATGGTCATGCGATCGCTCATGGAGCAGACGCTTAACCCGGCAACCCTGGTGCGCTTACCCAAGATTTTGTCGATCGTTCAGTCGCATATCGACACCAACCTGAGTGTGGAAGAACTCGTCGCGCTGGTTGGCTTTGCGGCGCGTACCAACCGTTCGCAGGTGCAGATGCTCATGGTGCCAGGGAGTTTCAGTCAGCCCCATGAGTTTAACGGGGTAAGCTATTGGCTTCCCAGTGTGCAGCGCATTCAAACCATGATGGCGCGCCACTTTGACTTTGGTACGGTATCAGCAGACGATTCATTCGCCGACGCTGTGCGGGTCGTTATTCAAGACAGCACCCGCCAAAGCAACGCCACGCCAGCCGTGATGAACAAGCTCAAGCAGGGCGGCTATAACAATGTCAGCGTTGCAGAACCAAAGCGTGAACCACTCAATGTGACCCGCATCGTGGCACAGCAGGGCGATGTCAAAGGTGCTGAAGCCATTCGTCAATCGCTCGGTTTTGGTGAAGTGCGGATCGAAAGCACAGGCGACCTGGATTCCGATGTCACCATTCAAATCGGTCAAGATTGGAAACAGGGTCGATCGTCGCAAGCCACAAACTAGATCATGGGTCAGGTCATCGGCTGATGTGAACCTTGGAACGTTTGCTGGCAACGATCGCCCGACTCCAGTTGATTTTCGTCACAGGAATCGCTGTTATGGCAGAGCAGTTTGAACTGGTTAGGACTCTGAGATAGACGACGGTGGTGAACAGACTTCCATCGCTTGAATTAAGCCGTGCTCAAAGGTGAATCGATGACCCACATGCTCATCGACCAGAACTGCTCCAGCCGGGTCACGCACAACCAGATGCACATCGACCAGAATGCGCCCGGTTTCTTCTAAGTAAAAGGAAACCGGGTCAACGTGCGGATTGATCTCACTCCATTGCTCCGTCCAGTAAGCGCGAACGGCTTCAGGTCCATAGACAGAACCACCTTTGAATGCTCTCGGCCATGCCACGCCTGGAGTCATCAGGGCAAGAGCAGCGTCAATGTCTCGCGCATTAAAGGCTGCAAACGCCGCATAGAGCAATTCTATTTCTGGTGCAGGTTGATCTGACATACATCTGACATACAGCCGTTTTCATTTGCATTCACCATCCTCCACACCACAGGGTGAGGGCTGAGAGGCTTCGCTATAGAAGTGGAATGCTTCCACAGGCAAAATTGCTGCCCAAACAGTTGCCGTTACGCTGAGGTGTCTACTTAATAGGCATCCTGCAATTCGTAGAAATCAGGCGAGATGTAGTCTTTCCGCAAAGGCCAGCCCACCCAATCTTCTGGCATGAGAATGCGCTTCAGATTCGGGTGCCCTTCGTAGATAATGCCGTACATGTCGTAGGATTCGCGCTCCTGCCAATCTGCCGTCTTCCAGATCCAGTACACTGACTGAACGCGAGGATTTTCGCGCGGCAAAAAGACCTTCAAGCGAACTTCCGCCGGACGATCGGCATTGTCCCCCAATTTAATCAGATGGTAAAAGCTCACCAACTGATCGCCAGGTCCCATATCGTAAGCTCCCTGGCATTGCAGATAGTTAAACCCATAAGCATAGAGCGCCGTAGCAAAGGGCACCAAGACCTCTGGCTCCACTTTGAGCAGCTCCACACCGGAGGCATCTGCGCCCAGCGATTCATGCTCAAACCCGTTTTGGGTGAGCCACTTGGAAACCGTACCCGCTGCTTCTACAGGTACAGCCTCAACGGGTGGGGCAAGGGCAGCAGATTCATCGCCTGCTGGGGCTGCTTTTGACTCTTCTTCAGGCACGATCGAGACCCTCCTTCTCAGCAGCTTTCAGTGCGGGTGGTACAGGCAAACCCATTGCTTCCTGTAGCTCTTTCGGTGGTGCTTCTCGCGTTTCTGCCTGAAGGTACTTCCCGGTCAGAATCGGCTCTACCGCTTTCATGGTGTGGGTGGTGCTGTAGTAACGATGCACCTGGCGCAAATCGCCCCGCTCTTGAATTGACTCGTTAGAAATCTTCTTCCGTAGCTTGATGATGGCATCAATAATCGCTTCAGGTCGGGGGGGGCACCCTGGCAGATAAACGTCAACCGGAATCAGCTTATCGACTCCACGAACAGCGGTTGGCGAATCAACGCTAAACATCCCGCCTGTAATGGTGCAAGCTCCCATCGCAATCACATACTTGGGATCGGGCATTTGTTCATACAGGCGCACCAGCGCTGGAGCCATTTTCATCGTGACCGTCCCAGCCGTGATGATCAAATCTGCCTGACGAGGAGACGATCGCGGTACCAATCCAAAGCGGTCAAAGTCAAAGCGTGAACCAATCAGCGCGGCAAACTCAATAAAACAGCAAGCCGTGCCGTAGAGCATGGGCCACAAGCTCGACAGCCGCGCCCAGTTGTAGAGATCATCCACCGTGGTCAACACCACATTTTCAGATAGATCGTGGGTGACTTGGGGGCGTTCGATCGGATTGAGAATCACCTCAGACGCTCCGACACCACCTTTTGTCAACCCATTCGGATTCATGACCATTCCAGTGCTCCTTTGCGCCACGCGTACACAAGACCAATAATCAGGATGCCCACAAAAATCAGCGCTTCGATAAAGGCTAGTAAGCCTAGCTGATTGAATGCCACTGCCCACGGATAGAGGAACACGGTTTCTACATCAAAAATGACGTAGACCAGCGCAAACATATAGTAGCGAATGTTGAACTGAATCCAGGCACCCCCGATCGGCTCCATGCCAGATTCATAGGTTGTGCGGCGCTCTGGTCCTCGACGACTGGGGCGCACCAGCTTAGACGCGGTTAACGCTAAAAGTGGCACCAAACTACAGACCAGAAGAAAACCAAGCAGATACTCATAACCACTGAGGACAAACACGAGCAATACCCCTCAGGCTCTTTGGATGACTGATAAACGTTTACGTTACTTGCCTTCATATTATAGGGTCAGGGTTGCTCAAGATGTATCGAAAAGCCCCGCTGGACTCTATAGATAAGAGCGGTCAGGAGGCAGGAGGCAGAAGGCAAGAAAAGTTTTTAGTTTTTGGTTGTTGGTTGTTAGCAAAAGGCAGAAGGCAGAAGGCAGAAGGCAGAAGGCAAGGAAGTTTTTAGTTGTTAGTTGTTAGAAAAAGGCAGAGGGCAGGAGGCAGAAGGCAGCGTTTCTAGCTCCGCGTGCAAAGCAGAAGATAGGAATGGGAATTAAATAACTTCGTTCACCTCAGCCTTTTAGCTGTAAGGGCGCGGTATGCAGCAGATGTCTCTGGGCGAAGACGAGGACTTTCTACCGCATGTCCCACGCCCTCACGCACAGAATGACACCTTCATAAATCCACGTTCATAGAAGCGTTGAAGGGAGTCAGAAGTCAATTTGGCTGACAGTTGGCGGCGCTTTCTACAAGTTTTAGCGCTTTATCCACCCTTGTTCCGCCAGATCAACCTCTCGCCTCCCCTGCCTCCCTCGCCTCCCTGCTCCTCCGCTTCTACCCAATTCCCTTACTTTTGCAATGTCAAGATGAAGCGATTCCCACTCATGTCATAATCGTTTACAGAGATCTCAGAATTCTGAGATTTGAGAACGTTAGTTTATGTTGCCTTCATTCTCTGGCACCAAAGCAATGAGTACAGACGCTGCTAAACCAACAGCCTTAGACCGTTACGAATGCCAGACCTGTGGCTACATCTACGAGCCTCTTAAGGGAGACGATCGCCGCCAAATCGCAGAGCAAACTCCGTTTGAGGCGGTTCCTGATGACTGGCGCTGCCCTGTTTGTGGTGCTGCCAAAACACGTTTCTCTAATATTGGCGAAGTAGGCTCACCATCGGGTTTTAAGGAGAATTTGGGGTATGGGCTTGGTGTGAATACCCTAACGCCGGGACAAAAGAATATTCTGATTTTCGGTGCCCTTGCCTTGGGGTTCCTATTTTTTATCAGCCTCTATGGCTTGCAGTGAAGCTGATCGGTGGTAAGGCTTTTGCCCTGGCTCGATCGTAAATCTGCATATTCTGAGGAACAGCTTAGACATTCTTGACACATAACTTGATTGGATTGAGTAGAGATTTGAGCGCAATGCATTTAGTCACAACATTTTTCAGGCGGACGATCGGACAGTGGGCTTTCATCAAGCAGGCGATCGTGCTGTGTGCGATCGTGCTGCTGTGCTCAAGCTGCGGCGGTTATCTGCCTTCCATTAGCGGCACTCCCTGGCAACCTGTTTCGGTGCCAACCGATGCCAACCTGCTGGATCTAAGTTTTATCGACGCTCAGCATGGTTGGCTGACAGGCACCAGCTCCACGTTGTTAGAAACGACCGATGGCGGTAAAACCTGGGAGACGCGCAGCTTAGAGCTAGATCAGGCGTATCGCTTCAATTCGGTCAGCTTTTCGGGCGACGAAGGCTGGATCGCCGGACAACCTTCCCTGTTGCTCCACACGACGGATGGTGGCAAATCCTGGTCTAGAGTGCCGTTGAGCGCAAAGCTTCCTGGTTCTCCTAATACCGTCCTTGCCCTTGGTCCTAAGTCCGCTGAGATGACCACTGACATTGGTGCGATCTACCGCACAGCAGACGGTGGCAAAAACTGGAAGGCAATGGTAGAAGCAGCGGTGGGTGTCATCCGCAATATTTCGCGGGCACCGGATGGTCGCTATGTCGCTGTCTCCTCCCGTGGTAATTTCTACTCAATCTGGGAGCCAGGTCAAACCGCATGGGAACCCCACAACCGCAATAGTTCGCGTCGCCTTCAAACTATGGGGTTTGCGCCAGATGGTCGGCTGTGGATGATTGCGCGGGGTGGACAGATTCAGTTTCAAGTACCTAACACGCCCGATGAGTGGGAAAACGCAGTGAGTCCAGAGTTTTCTACCAGTTGGGGCTTATTAGACCTGGCATACCGCACCCCGAATGAGGTGTGGGTTTCTGGAGGCAGCGGCAATCTCTTACGTAGCCTGGATGGTGGCGAAACGTGGGAAAAAGATCGCTCGATCGAGAACGTTCCCTCTAACCTTTATAAAATCCTCTTCCTGGGGTCAGATCGGGGCTTTATTATTGGTCAAAAGGGCACGTTGCTCCGGTATAGCGATGCAGCCGCCTAGTTGAGGACGATCGCGGTCACGATAAAGATGAAGCAACCAGATCAAGCAGCGGTTTACCACTCATCGTTTCCTGATGTAAAGCCGCTTTCACTTAATCTTAAAAAGTTGCTTGTGAGTGGTTCGGTGGTTTCGTATGATGAACATAAGTCAGCGTTTAATTGTTGTCAGTGGAGGAATCTAAATGGCTGGTACTACTGGAGAGCGCCCGTTTGGGGACATTATTACAAGCATCCGTTACTGGGTGATTCATAGCATCACAATTCCAGCGCTATTCATTGCAGGCTGGCTGTTTGTGCAAACGGGCTTGGCCTATGACGCTTTTGGCACCCCTCGCCCAAACGAATACTACCCAACGCAAGTGCAATCCGCACCGATCATTAAAGACCGTTTTGAAGCGAAACAAGAGATCGAAGAGTTTCTCGCCAAGTAGTTTAAGGATGACTCACCGCTATGACTAGCAGAACCCCCAACGAACCCGTTACGTATCCTATTTTCACTGTGAGATGGCTAGCTGTGCATACGCTGGCTGTGCCGTCTGTTTTCTTCTTAGGCGCGATCGCCGCAATGCAGTTTATTCAACGATAGGGCATACTCATGGCAACCAGAAGTCCAAACCCAAACAAGCAGCCAGTCGAGCTAAACCGGACATCGCTCTACCTGGGTTTGCTCATGATTTTTACACTTGGCATTCTCTTCTCAAGCTATTTCTTTAACTAATGCCTTTTTGGTTCACAATAAGCGTTCATTTTCATTAGCTGAGCTTTCTTCATTTAAGAGGTGATTGTTGTGTCTAGTTCTGGAAAAATTCCGTTGTGGATTGTAGCAACGGTCGCGGGCACAGGCGTGCTGGTCGTTCTCGGTCTTTTCTTTTATGGCGCGTATTCGGGTTTGGGATCATCCATGTAGGTCTTGATTCAGACGCTAGCGCAATAGCCCCCAACGGGGTTAACTCGCTTCAAAGATACGATTTAGCCAATTTAAAAGCGCCCACTTAATCAAATTAGGTGGGCGCTTTAAGGTTTTTCTATGAGCAATGGCGATCGTAAGCCACAGTGTACTTAAATGCCGCTGGGATCTTCCCGCTCAATATAAAGAAACAGCAGACCAAAGACCACTGCTGGCAGAAGCCAGCAAACAACTGGAATGAGAATCCAGGGTAAGAACGAAGCTGCGTATGAACCTGTCATAACAAGTTTCCTATCTAGATTTAAGTGGTTCCAAAACTGACTCTACTGTGAAGCGAGGACATGTTTTTCACTTCTAACCATTCTTAATATTTTGCCTGAATATTTAGTCTGTAGGGGGGAGTTGCATCACGAAGGCGACAATCGGGGGCATTTCACTTTAAGAGCGCGTTTGGTTGGCAACAGATTTGAAGCGGATGAAGCGGATACGCGATCGACAAAAAGTGAAAAAAGCATCTGTTTCATCCGTTTTTATCTGCTGCTCATCCATCACTCGACAGAATGAATAGCTTTGAAGCGACAACGGCTAAGGATGAAAGTCATCCAGGGAGACGTTTGGCAAATCGGGCGGCACGACGACCCGATCGACCGTAACTTTGTAGCTTTCGCGCTGAGTGTGCATTTCCACCGCGATCGCCTCAAAACGCAGTTCTACACTCCCAAAGGGCACAGTCAGAGGGGTCAATGCTTCTAACTCGCCTAACCCATTGGGGAGAAAATCGACGAGCCAACGAGGACCATCCAGGAGCGATCGGGTTTGGCGATCGGTGACCCAGAGCTTGACGTAAATGCGGGGCAAGAGGTTGGGCAATTTCACCCGAATATTAACAGGCCTGCCAGCCGTCAATTCTCCCGTTGTCACTTCCAGGATGGGTGTTGGCACTGGCTCATCTGCTGGCAGAAGCAGATGACTGGGTGGTGCATCTAAAGGCGTTGGTTCAGGAGAGTTCGCTGGCTTTTTGCGTCGTCGTTCGGTAGGGGAAGGATCATCATCAATGACAATCTCATCCGTGAGTGAACGGTCTTCCGCGATCGATGGGGATGGCGTTGAAGGAGCCGACACTTGACCAGGTGCAATGCTGGCTTTTAATAGGGCTGAAAGCTCAGCGTCTGTCGCTAAGGAGGTCAGGCGGGTGAGAAACCGATCCTGAAGTTTTAGCGATTGAAACGACATGTGGGTAGGCGATGGCAAATCCAGCGATGCTTTTTCGGTATCTGGGTTCAGGCTCTCCGCGACAACGCTTGTCTCTGCATCAGATGAGGCAACCTCACTCACCCCATTTGCCGGAGCATCAGAACTCTCGTCCTCTATTTGCGTGTCATCTGGCTGCATCTGCGCCGCTTCAGTATTGTCCACAGCTACGGCAGGTGAATTACTCGCGATCGCCTCGACGGTCTCTTGCTCGGTTGCAAGCTGTTCGTCCGCAGATGACCGATCGGCTTGAGTCGGTGCCGTTGGTTCTGCAACCAGCTTAAAGGCAGGCAGATCCAGTGCTTTTGCGCGTACCTGATTTGGGTCAGGTCGATAAATCTGGGGTGGTAGTGGTTGTCCAGCCAGGGAGGGAAAGCGAGGCGATCGCTCCACGGACGGCTCAGCAACGGTCTCATTTAAGAACGACAAATCCAGCGCGGGGGCGGCTTGCTCTTTCAGGCGAGAGGAGAGTTCTAGCGGCAAATCGATGCGCTCTTCATCTTCAATGTCTGTCGTCAGCGCGTCGTTTAGCTTCGTCAGTTCGCCAACGAGTGCGCCAGGGTCAACCGTAATGGAAAACGCCTGGGTGACTAGCGCGATCGAGGGCGTTTCACGGCCTGCCAGCGTGCCACAGAGCAGCACTTCACCTAACACGAGATGGGTCGCAAAGGCTTCGGGTAGTGAGCACGAAAAGGTAAAGGCATGGGGTAAGGTCTGCTGCAGCAGGGGTTGGCGATCGCTCACCAATACCTGTAGACTCTGAGGATCGCGCAGGCAAAGCTGAATTTCTTGAGCCGTTGCGCCCAGCAAGTCGAGTGAATCATCGCTTTCCCACGGATCACTCATGCCTGAGGCGCTACTCGTCAGAGGCAATGCCGCTGTTGGGGCTAAGGGCTGACTAGAGAATCGTTCAGAGTCAGACGCGATCGCAACCTGACCAGAAAGCGACAGCACTTCTCCCCGTGACGCAACAAAGGCAGTCTGGTCGAGCGTTAGCACAAACGTTTCATGGGCTGCAAGCGTATAGCCTGCGAAGAGTGGCTCCTGTTCTAACTCATCAGCAACCGGATCGTTTGGAGCAACAGACGCGATCGTCGCTGGATCGGAGATGGAGCAATCGATCTCCGTTGGAGTTGTGGGAGCATCCGCGATCGTGCTTAAGTCAAAATCGTGCAGCACTTCATCCACCAACTGATCAGACATTTGCTCAGCAATCTGGAACAACCGATCCATTGAAGCGGCAAGAATTTCAGCCACCTCTGGAGGCAATGAGGCTGGTTGATTAGTGGCTGTGGGCGACGGGGACGGCTCACTCACAGGGGAAGTTGCAGAGGGATCGGCGATCGTCGCATGATTAGTGCTGACGGCATCTTGGAGGTCTCGATCTGACTCCGGCTGCGGACTTGGAGCGACAGGAGTGGAGGCAGCATTGAGGTGAGCATCCGGCGAGACCCACTCAGGTTCCCAGTCTTCTTCTAAGGAATGTGCGACCACTTGCAGCTTTAAGGCATGAGCCTGTGCCCCTGCCATCAGGTCGCTCATCAAGTCGGCGGGGGAGCAGCATAATTCCCACTGTCCTGCCTCAAGATGGGTGAAGGGAATGACCACCATTAAGCCATCGTGATTGGTGCGGCACGATCGCTTTTGAATGCGGCGCTTTGGAGGCACTTCGTCTGTTGCCAGGTGAACGATCCGAATGTCGATCGCCGCATTGGCATACTTTGAACGGGCAACCACGCGATAGCGACCCTCCAGGATCTCCACATCTGGTGAATCGAGTGGTAGCCAGGAGCGATCGCCCTCTTTCTGTAATAAAAATTCCCAGTGTTCCATCTCACACCCGCGCCGAAGCCTTGCTAGATTCGCTGTTAACCACCCATTGTCTGAAACCACCGTCATCAACTACGACTGCTGCAAACGCTATATCTAGCGCTTGAGAATCATTCTACTTCGATTTTAAGCTTCAGATAATACCTAAATATAGTGGACTGATCTAGAAAATTCACATTCTGTTTAAATCTGGCTTTGAGTATAGCGTTCGATCGCGTCTCTCTCGTACGGCTGACGATCGGGTGCCATTGAACTGACCCTACAAGCGGGCAAAAAACTTCGTCAACCGTATCATCGTCGAAAGCACTGATTGGATTTCTTCTGCATCATTGACCTCTTGCCGTAGCTGCTGCATTTTGGCAATGTCCTCTGGTTTACAGATAATTTCACGTTCTAAAATGCGGCAGCGAATCTCTGAGAACGTCATCATGGCTCTGTCCAGGTCTTCCTTAAGCTGCACTTTGCCATCCAAATCAGCTTCCATATACCGGATATCTAACTCGTTCATCACAGCCGCCGCTGTTTGAAGAAAGATCGTGTTGCTATCGGTCATCATCAGGCTCCTATCGTTGGGTGTCCTAGTTTTTGGGGCGCGGTTGTGAAAGCTTGGGTGGGAGGCATGGTTGCGCGATCGTGTTTGAAGCTGACGATGGCTATCGTTGGGTTGGGCACCGCGTAAAACGTTGAAAGGTCAGATGTTCCTTCGTTTGGATCAGCACTAGCTGGTTGAGTCAGGGTTACTTCTTAACGGCGAGCGAAGCCTGTGCTTTCCGTCGATTGACAACAGCCGTATTGACTTGCTCCAGAGCCAGGTTTGCTGCACCTTTCCAGAGTGGATCCTGGTTGATTTCACCAATCACGCTGGCTGTTTTGCCGCGCAGAAAGCTGACATCACGCCCGGTAATGGCTCCAGCCGTGTTGAGAATGCGTGGCACCAGTAGATTAATCGTGTTCAGATCCAGTTTGTCGTAGCGATTGATGAGGTTCCCCAACTCCTTACCCAGTACGGCAGCTTTTAAGCATTGGCTGAGGGTTGTCTCCAGCAGCTTTTGCTCTTGCTGCTTCACCTGTTGCCATTCACCCATCGCTTCACCGACCTGGTTTTCAATGTCGCGCAGTTTGTCACGCGATGCTTGAGGGCTGGCATCGATCGAGCCGTGGTTTGCTTTGAGCTGTGCCTGAAGGGTTTGGTAGGTTTGACGCTGCTTGCGAAGTTTCACGACGATCGTGTTCCGGTAGCGGTAGAGCACGGGTGGATTCTTACTCACCGCGTCGGCAAACAGGGCCATCTGTACTGTCAACGTTTTGGCATGTTCTGCCGATTGGCGAACCTCATCCACGGCAACCAGGCTACCCGCATCCAGTTTGTCAAAAATCGCAGCAAAGGTTTCGTACTGGTTCCGCAAATCGGCTGTAAACGTATTCCACTGCGGATCATCGGGCGGCTTGTAGGGATCGATCGCCAGATCAATCAAATTACCGTTAATCTCGCTTCTGGAGTTCAGGATGCCCGTTACAAACTCGCTCCGAATGTCGTTGGGCGATCGCGGTGGTGGCTCCAGTTCTTGCTTCCGCATGTCGTCGATCGCCTGAATTGCCGCGAGAGACTCAGACTTAAACTGAATCGCGGCACCCTGAATGGCACGCGCCTTCTCCACATTGCAGCCTGTCAGTAAGCCACTACCAACCAGGAAGAAACAGGCAAGCAAGGAACTCTGTAAGCGCTTCATCGACTGCTGAATAGGAAAAACCGTCATGCCCTATCAAAAGCGATCTTGAAAAAAAAAGCCGCTTTCAGACAAAAGAATTTATAAACAGGTGGTATTTCAAACGTGTGGGTCGGCGAGTAGGAACGTTACATGTCACGCCCCTACTACAGAATCGTGAACAGCAGTTCTAGAACACCACCTTAACGTCAGTTCGGGTTAAGACGCTTATGTGGTGCTAATCGGCTGAAACACCGCAAACACGTTGGCGAGAGCTTAACATAGATGACGATGGTATAAGGGTTTCAGCTTAACCCCGAACTCAGGTTCTATACCTTGTCCCTATTCCTCCAAATGGCTCAAATCGAGTTTAGGGCTGCATTAAGTAACGGGTTTGATGGAGGACGATCGCTCACAAGCCCTTCGATCGCTTGATGAAGACGATCGGTTATCTTAGTCGCATTAATTGGTTGCTTCTTCAGCACGAAAACTCTACAGGCAGCATGGAATGAGGTTTAGATATCAAGCGATCGCTGTTCTATCAGGCTTGTTGGTCACAGTTACGCCTGCGATCGCTCAACCCAAGCCATCGCCTGTTCCGCAAACGTCGGCATCGCTGAACCTGCAACAACAGCAAGAATTACAGCAACTCCGCGAAGAGAAACGGCTGCACGAATTAATTAAAAAAGATTTAGAAGAGAGCAAAGTGATCGGCGATCGTGTCCAAGCTGAGGTCGATCGTGCCTTCAGCCACACGACAACGCTGCTCAATGTTTTGCTAGTCGTCTTAACGCTGTTTCCCATTCTGACGGTTCTTGGTTTCTGGCTGCTGCGGCGCAGCGTACTGAGTGAGTTGCTGGCTGAAATTACAAAATCGGGTGAAGAAATCAAAAGAGAGACAGTAGAGCAAATTAGTGCTGCGAAGCAAGAAATTGAAGAGGTGACTTCTGAGACAAAAAAACAGCTTGAAGGCATGGTTTTAGAGGCAAAGCAGGTCTTGAAAGCGTTGAAAGAGCAGACTGCCATTGCACAAGTAGAACTTAACAGCTTGAGCACTGAAACCAAGTCTAAATTTGACAAAGCTGCTTTAGATTTACAACGAGTACAAGAAAGGGTGACGCAACTCTCTCAACAGCTTCCCACGCTCTTCCCTGCATCAATTAAAGAGCCTGTTGCTGCTGATAATCTACCCAGAGTCCAGGCAATTACTACAGAGCTTGAAACCCTTCAAGCTGCTAATCCCAAATTGACTCTAACTCCCGACGATTATTTCAATCAAGGCAAGGCTCTTTTCTATGAAGCTCGATATAAGGAAGCGCTCGCTGCCTACGACAAAGCTCTTGAGCTTGACCCAGATTATTACGAAGTCTGGAACCACCGAGGTGTTGCATTAGGAAATTTGCAACTTTACACTGCTGCAATCGCTGCTTTCGACAAAGCTCTTGAACTCAAGCCGGACTACTATGAAGTCTGGAACAATCGAGGTGTTGCATTAGGAAGCTTACAACTTTACACTGCTGCAATCGCTGCTTTCGACAAAGCTCTTGAACTCAAACCAGAATATCAGGAGGCTTGGAGCAACCGAGGCATTGCATTAGAGTTTTTGCAGCAGTACGCCGCCGCGATTGCATCTCACGACAAAGCTCTTGTCCTTAAGCTAGGCTTGGATGGAGCTTCATATAGTAAAGCTTGTAGTTGTGGGTCACAAGGAGAAGTTGAATTGGCAGTTAAGCATCTCCGAGAGGCAATCAACTTGAATGCTGACTATAGAGAGAAAGCAAAGACTGATTCGGATTTTGATGCTATTCGAGAAGATGAGAGGTTTAGGCAGTTGCTTGAGGAATAGGGTTTGTAAAGTACCGCTGTAAGCATCTTCGCCTTGTTAAAAACATCCGTCATCCTTGAGAGCGATAGAATACGAATAAGGGCATGACGAAGAATAAAGAGTATCGCAGGCAGCTAGAGAGCCAGCATCGGGCTTTAGATGAACATCTACAGAAGATTGCAGGCGAGTTGAGCAGACCGCCGGAGCAACAGCGGCAAGGACTGATTGCTAAGTGGGAAAAAACAGTGGCAGTGTGCCGACAGCAAATTGCCAAGCTAGAACGGAGACTTGAAAGATGACAGTAACTTACGCTAACTCGTTGGCTTTGCTTAAAGCGCATCTGGCTGACTATCAACCGCAGCTCGAACGAGCGATCGCCGCACTCCACGTTTTGCAAACGGCTGACCCAACTGCCGAAGCCTTCTCAGATGCGTTAGCTGAACTGCATGTTGCTGCTACAATTCTGGAGCCATATTCGCAGAGTATGGTAGAAGCCATTAATCAATACACCGAAGATTTGCCGGACGACTGATTGAAGCGATCGCTCTGCGTGTCGATGGTTGTCTGTACCCGAAAGCATTGCTGCACTCAACAATCCTTCTGCATCGCCTGATATTGCCATTGCGATCGATCGCAATCCTTCTGTATCGAGTTACATTGCTGTTGGATCACGATGCATTGCGAATGTATCAAGTCGCATTACGAATGGATCAGGTCACGTTACGAATGGATTGCGATCGCTTCTTGATGTATTGCCATACGTTACTTCTGCATCGGATGACATTGCGTTTGCAGGGGCGATCGCGCTTCATGCTACAGGTACGATTTCATCCTTACCCCAATCAATCGCTCATTGCACCAAACGATGGCATAATTTCTTCTATCGCAAAAAACAGACGGGCTACTTACAAGCAGGCGTATGAAACCATTGGTTACGGTTGGGGTTAGTCTTCTAGTAGGCAGTGCCGTCTTGCCCATGCCTGCCCTTGCAGGGCGATATGTACTTAATCAAAGCCCTCAGACGGTACAGCGCTACTTTGGGAGACCGATCGCACCCGTCCCACAGACCGAAACTCGGCTTTCGGAGGCGACCTACCGCTACAGTTCGGCAGGTATCAGGCGTATTTTACCCAAGCTCCCCAAACGCGCCACTTTGCAAATTGGCTTTAGCAATCAACGAGCGCAAAGCGTCTGGCTGGATGCAAACGCAGACGAGAATGAATCGTTCCAGTACGATCGCGCTGAGGCAAGTCAGTTTTTTGCCTACGTGTTTGGCTACCAACCGTCTTATTGGCAGCCCATCGACTTGCCCAACGGTGGCGGCGGACATGAAGGGTTTATCGAATATGAGGTTTGTTTGGGCGATGGCGTGGCAACCTCCTACATGTCCTATCGGCTGGGTGAGGAAAACATCCGCCTCTTCTACAATCCGCTGTGCGAAACGGCTGCTTTGAAGGGGCAAAGGTAAGAGAGCTACTTCAACTTGTTAAAATAGCGGCACAATCTTCAGCCATCAAACTTATGGTTGCCAACTCCACGTTCTACATCAGCCCAGAAGACTACCTCGAAGCAGAACGGGTCAGCCCGATCAAGCACGAATACCGTCGGGGGCAGGTCTATGCGATGGTCGGCGCTAAAAAGCCACATGTGATTCTTGCCGCAAACTTGACCACTCTTCTGAACGTACATCTACGGGAACAACCTTGCGTAGTCATGACTTCTGACATCAAGGTAAGGCTCGAAGTGGCAGACTGCTACTACTATCCCGATGTGGTTGTCACCTGTGACCCTAGAGATTTGGCTGGCACAGAAGACTTTATTTACTATCCAAAGCTGGTGATTGAGGTGTTGTCTAAATCCACCGCCAAATTTGACAGTAGTGAAAAGTTCGCAGATTATCAAACCTGCCCAACGTTGGAAGAATACGTGCTGGTTAGCCAAACAGAGCGGTCGATCGAAGTTCGGAGTTTGATCAATGGCTCCTGGAAGGTTGCTACGTATCAAGGCGATGCGTCTGTAACCTTTCATAGCCTGAACTGGTCGGGAGCATTGGCAGAGATTTATCAAAAAGTCACTCTGATAGACGGCGCGATCGCTCCTCCTGCAATGGATTAGGCGATCGTGTCAGAGAGGGTAGAACGCCTTGTGAAAGCGATCGCGCCAAGCAGAATTTTGACTTATTGTGGATTTAAGCGTGCTGAAAAGTCAGGCAATGAAGAAAAAATATATTTATTGGCAAGAGGATGACATGTGGCTGGGATACTTTGAAGACTATCCCGACTACTGGACGCAGGGCGAAACGGAAGCCGAGCTACGGACAAACCTGATTGACATCTATGAAACGTTGACCAGTGGGTGAGCAGCGGATGGGAACAGATGAAACGGATAATGTCCCCACCCTTTGTAGACAACGTATCCGCTTTATCCGTTACAAAATCCGTTGCAAATAGGGCTTTATGCTTAAAATCAAAGGTCACTGGCATCATTTGTGCAAATGTTGAAGACGGTTAAGGAATGCAGGCTCTCACGATAAAATGGGAGGCTCAGGCATGATCGCGCTGTTGCCGCGCTGTCAGCCTTTTATTACATTCCCTTCTCAAGTCCATGAAGCATACCCTCTCTGTTTTGGTTGAAGACGAAGCGGGGGTTCTCTCCCGCATTGCTGGTTTGTTTGCCCGTCGCGGGTTTAATATCGAAAGTCTCGCCGTTGGTCCTGCCGAACAAATGGGCGTTTCGCGCATTACGATGGTGGTGCCCGGTGACGATGGCAGCATTGAGCAGTTGACCAAGCAACTCTACAAGCTGATCAGCGTCCTCAAAGTGCAGGATATTACTGAAGTGCCCTGCGTTGAGCGCGAACTGATGCTGATGAAGGTCAACGCCACCAGCACCAATCGTTCTGAGATTGTGGAACTGGCACAGATCTTTCGGGCGCGAGTGGTGGATGTGGCGGAAGACTCCCTCACCCTCGAAGTGGTCGGCGATCCAGGCAAGATGGTGGCGATCGTGCAGGTGCTCAACAAATTCGGCATTCGTGAAATCGCTCGCACGGGCAAAATCGCCCTCATGCGCGAGTCTGGCGTGAATACAGAATATCTGAAGTCGTTGGAAGCAAAAGTTTGAGTAGTTGTTAGTTGTTAGTTGTTAGCTAGAATCGCTTCCGAGCTAACAACCAAAAAACAACAACTAAAAACTTCTCTACGCTGCTGTGCGAAGTTGCTGCATCCAGGCAGACAGATCGGCGAAAGCACGATCGCGGTACATCCCGTAGCGTTCTTGTTTGTTGCGAATGCGCTTGGGCAGCTCGGGTAGGATGCCGAAGTTGGGTGGCATGGGCTGAAAGTGCTTGGGAGAGGCGGAACTGATGAAATTGAACAACGCACCCATCATGGTTGTGACGGGTAGGGCGATCGGGGGTTGTCCCAACGCAACTCGTGCCGCATTGGTGCCAGCCAGCCATCCCCCCGCTGTGGCTGCGGTGTAGCCTTCGGTGCCCACCAGTTGTCCGGCGGCTAGAAGGGGCAGGCGCTGTTTGAATTGCAGGGTGTTGTGCAATAGCTCTGGTGCATTCACAAACGTATTGCGGTGCATCACGCCCATGCGAACAAATTCGGCATTCTCCAAGCCGGGAATGAGGTGAAAGACCCGTCTTTGTTCGCCCCAGCGCAAATTGGTCTGGAAGCCGACCATGTTCCACAGTTGCCCCGCACGGTCTTCTTGCCGTAGCTGCACGATCGCGTAGGGGCGTTTGGCTTTGTTTTCGGGATCGCGGAAGTCGCCTAACCGCGTATCGAATAAGCCAACGGGCTTTAAGGGACCGTAGCGCATGGTGTCTTCACCCCGTCGTGCCATTTCTTCGATCGGCAAGCAGCCTTCAAAAAATTTGGCGGTTTCCTGCTCAAAATCCTTCAGTTCGGCTTGCTCTGCCTGACAGAGTTCTTGCCGAAAGTGCAGATATTGCTCCCGATTCATGGGGCAGTTCAGGTACGCCGCTTCGCCCCGATCGTACCGGGACGCGAGAAACGCCACATCAAAGTCGATCGACTCCCCGACCACAATCGGGCTAGCGGCATCAAAAAAGCTCATGTACTCCATGCCCGTAAAGCGGTGGAGATCTTCGGTTAAAGCTGGGCTAGTCAACGGTCCTGTCGTCAGGACGCTGATCCCGTCGGTTGGGATGGCGGTGATTTCCTCCCGTCGCAGATCTATGAGCGGATGGTTTGCCAGCGTTTCGGTCAGGTTGCGGCTGAAAATGGCGCGATCGACTGCCAGTGCGCCCCCGGCAGGTACCGCATGTTCATCTGCTTTGCCAATGACGATCGACCCCAGACGGCGCAATTCTTCATGCAGCAGACCAGAGGCGCGATCGCTCGACAGTGCCCCAAAGGAATTGCTACAGACCAACTCTGCCAAATGCTCCGAATGGTGCGCTGGACTCGATCGCTGCGGTCGCATTTCGTACAGGATCACGGGAATGCCTGCCTGTGCGATCTGCCATGCAGCTTCGGTGCCCGCCAAACCGCCACCAATGACTTGAATGGGTTTTATATCCGCCATTGCCATCTCGCACCTGTCTACCTCTTTTACCAGGATAAGAGGTCAGGCGGCTCTCGTGGTTGATATTTGGATCATTGAGTCATAAGCGATCGGGTTCTGCGATCGCTCATGACTCAGGAGCTTTCCAGCGGTTAAATGACCTTTCTACAACGCGAGCGAGACGCTCGCACTACAGGTATACACATGTTGCCGAGTCTACGAACCTCAGGTCATTTCATTTTAGAAGCCGAGTTGTGTGAGCAACGGATTTAAGAGCAGATGAAGCGGATGAATTGTCTGCATAGGGTAGAAACTCATCGGTTTCATCCGTTAGCGTCCGTTGCAAATGAGTGTCTTTGGCAGAATGAAATAGCCCTGCTACGAACCTTAGGGCGTGTCATCAATTAGCTCCGAAACTTTGCAATATCAGCAGTGTCACGCCCGTCCCAACACACCAGGCTAGGGGCTGGAATCCTTGCTGCAAGCAATGTGTAGTAGTAATTGATGACAGCCCCTAGTACGGTGGTCTGTTTTGCTTAAACGAAGTCAGCCATTCTCGCACTTGTTCACCTGCCGCATCGCGTCCACCCAAACCAAACGCGATCGCGATCGCCACTGCCACGGCTCCCAGCAGCAGCCCAAACGCCAGATTCACAATATTGGGCGCAATGCCAATCTGCTCCAGCGAGATAGCTGAAACCAGGGCGATAATGGCAATCCGTGCGGTTTGTGCCAGCACTCTAGACTGGGAAGTATTGGAACTGCTAATCAAGCTGTAGGCAAGGTTCGCCAGGTAAAGCCCGATCGCGAACACAACCAAGCCTGACAGCACGCGCCCAAAGATGGCAAGCAACCCAAGCACTACAGCCTTTAAGCCAGGGAAATTGAGTACATCGATCGCGGCAACAGCGGCAAAGAGAATGATGCCTACCAGCACCACGACACCCACAATCTCTGAAGGCGTGCGCGTTGGCGGTGCTGTGGTTAAACCCGGTTGCTGAAGAGTGGTCTGTCCTTCCAGGGGCGGTGGCACATTCGTCACCGCAGGCGGCGCAGGCGTATAAGGCGTGGTTTGAATGCCCAGCCAGTAGAAGATGTTGTTGAACCCAACGCTAGTCAGAATGTTGGTCACCAGATCTGCCACAAATTTTCCAAGCACATACGCCGCGACCAGAATTAAGACAGCCGTAAAGAGTTGCGGTAGGGCATTGAGAATCTGGTTTAGCATCGCCGTCGCTGGACCAGAGATCGAGGGGATCTGGAGAGCATCCAATGCCGCTGTCGCTGTTGGAATGAGGATCAACACATAGACGATCGTGCCAACCAGCCAGGAAAGCGATTGTCCACCTGTGCTACGGCTCAAGCCAAAGCGTGCGCCCAGGCGATCGGCTCCCGCAGCCGTCAGCAGATTGGTCACGATGCCGCGCACAACCCGCGCAATCACCCAGCCAACGACCCCAATCAGTAGCGCCTTCAAGATCTTGGGGAGTGCTGCCAGAACATCGTTGAGCAAATTCTGCACAGGCTGAAGTGGTCCCTGTAAGTCCAGCACGCCCAAAATGAGCGGCAAGAAAAAGAGGAAAATCAACCAGTACAGCGCGGTGCCCAGCGTTTCGCTGAGCAAGAAGGGCGGTTCTGTCGTTGCAGGCACGCCTGGTTCAGGAGGGGGTGCTGTTTGCGAGAACCGTTCATCCAGCGAAAAGCTGTGCGCAATCCGCACGATGACTGATTTTGCCAGAGTAGCCAGCAGCCATGCGATCGCAATAAGAACCGCTGCTGAACCCAGTTTGGGTAGATAGGCAAAGATCTGGTTCAGAAAGTTATTCAGCGGCTGCGATACCGTCGTCAGCTTCAGCGCGTCTAAAACCGCCACTGCCGTGACGATCACAATAATCCAAAAGACAATACTGGCGATCAGATTCTCGATTGGAAACGGCTCGCTGCCCGCTTGTCGTGGCAAAACAGAATTGGTAATGCGGTTGTCGATATCCGTCCGCTTCAGTAAACCAGCCACCACCTTGCTAACGACGAAAGCGATGATCAAGCCAATGATCAGAATCAGAATGGCTCCGACCACATTTAAAACGGCAGGACCCAACGCTCCCAAGCCCAGTACAGTTAAAAACTGAGTGATCGGAGAAACAACCGGGTTGGAATCGACTGGTGCAGGCGGCGAGGTCTGCGCAAGTAAAGCCCCCAACAGCATTGCTGGCTGTATCCCTGATGAATGACTACTAATGTGCTGCAAAATTTCGTTCATGATTGCTTCGATCAACCTCAAATTCAGCAGAAAACGTGCAAAACGACCTTTTGTAAGGTTACTGACTAGAGATATACCGCATAATCGTTAAAGTCTTAGCCTCATTTTTGCGCTCAGCGTAATCACGCAAACGACCTGCACCAGACGCAACAACTATTTAAGTCTCTAAAGAGCTTATTTCTTAATATTTCAGCCATGTCGCAACCACAAGCCGTCACTAAATCATGGTCACGAAATCTGGCTATGTGAAAAAACAAGTGAATACAAACTATACGGTAAAGGGCACTATGTCATCTCTCTTTATGTAGAAAAACGCCTTTAACGCAGAATATGTCTGAACCTCAGGTTTTTGAGCAATCCATTCAAATTAATGCCAGCGCTACCACTGTGGAACGCTGTCTGACCGATTGTGAGTTAATGCATCGGTGGCTCAACCCTGCCCTGCGCTGCGAACCGATCGACGCATGGTCTACCGAATTGGGCGGGCGCAGTCGCTTTATCATCCAGATGCCTGTCGTACAGCCTGCACTGCAAAGTGTAGTAGTTCAGCGCGAACCAGGGTTGATTGTGTGGGAATTCAACGGCTTTTTTAAAGGACGCGATCGGTGGGAATGCAACCCCGAGCTGGAAGGCACCCGCTTGCTCAATCGCTTTGAGTTCACCATTCCCAATCCCCTCATTCGCTTTGGGTTTAACACCTTTGCCGCCACCTGGACGCGTGACGATATGCAAGCACAACTCCGGCGCTTGAAGCAGGTGGCTGAAGGGGTTTATCGGGGGAAGGGATGAGGGATAGGGGATGAGGGATGAAGGATGAAGGATAAAGGCTAAAAAGCTGACCGCTAAAGGCTTAAAAACGCTCCCTGCTGCCTTTTCTAACAACCAACAACCAACAACTAACAACTCCTCTGCCTCTCATGCTGGCTGCTGTTTGTTTAGGCGATCGAGTCTGGGATAACGAGCGGCACTGTACACTTCAATCGAGTCTGCTCGTTCTCTACTGAAGTCTCTGCCACTGCCAGCGTGCCCTGCATCAACGATAGGAGAATCTGACTTGTCAGCAAATTAAGACCTGAAGACGGGATTGCTGTCTCAATTCCGGGAGGTGCATCCAAAAGGTCGATCGGCTCACTGAAGTTGAGAGACCGATCGCAGTCGATCCAGATGTGGGCATGTCCGGTCTGTGTCTCTGTCTGAACCGAAAGGCGAATGCTCCCTTCGAGCATTGCAGCAATGGAAGAGTCCACAAGATAGAGCAAGACCTGCCGTAAGCGGCGTGGATCAGCCAGTACATACAGGTCGGGATCGGGGAGAGTCAGGTGTAACTTTAGGTTGCGATCGTCGGCTTGCAGGTACGTCAGGTCATAGACCGTTTGCAGCAATGCCGTGAGCTGAAGTGGTTGAAGCTCCATCTTGGCGATGCCATGCTCTAGCCTCGCCACATCCAACACGTTGTCTAACACCTTGATCATCTTCAAGGCTGACTCATGCGCCTGTGCCATAAACTCGCGCTCTTCTTCAGGGCTATCGCACAGGTCTTGCAGAATCAACTGTTGCATCCCAATCAAACCGTTGAGCGGCGATCGCAGTTCGTGGGATGTCCGCGCCAAAAAGCCACCCTTAAATTGGCTCATCTCCGTCGCCATCTGGTAAGCCAGTTGCAGCGGTTGCAATAATGCTGGCGGCTCTTGCCCCGGTGAATGTTTCGGCGATGACGCAGGTTCAGCCACGTTGATCTGGCGCGATCGTAGGCGCAACCCCAGCAACAATCCTGCCCCCAACCAAACCAAGTCAGTCCAGTTCATACCGTTTCGTTGTATGCAAGTACAATCTCCCAATCAATCCTATGCGCCCGCTGATAGAATGCCCACTTTATAAGGTAGAGGGCAGAGGGCAGAAGGCAGAGGGCAAGAAAAGTTTTTAGTTGTTGGTTTTTAGTTGTTAGCAGGAGGCAGAGAGCAGAGGGCAGGGGAGGCAAGGGGAGCAGGGAAGCAAGGGGAGCAGGGGAGGCAGCAGGACAAACTCAAAGCTCAAAACTCAAAACTTTTTCCATCCCTCCTCCCTCCTCCCTCACTTCTCCGCCCTCCTAACCCAAAACTCAAAACTCTTCTTCTGCTTCCCCTACTCCCCACTCCCCACTCCCCACTCCCCACTCCCCATATCCACCACCCCTTGCCTCAAAACGTCCCACCCATCGCCACGCCAGCGGATCACAGTTGAGGGTATACCAGAGGCGATCGCTGGACTGTTGACGGGGGACAGCGCGCTTAGCTCTGATGGCAGCAAGGTAAAGACCTGGGGAAAGGTGGCTTCAATCTCAGCCATCGTTTGCAGGGCGGGTTCTCCGGATCGATTGGCGCTGGTGGTTGCCAGCGGTCCAGTCTGGGTAAGAATGGCGATCGCGATGGGATGATTCGGTACACGCACACCAATCGTAGTAGGCTGTTTGGGGTTCATGGCGGGAGGAACGCGATCGCTGGCGGGTAGTACAAGTGTCAAGGCTCCCGGTAAGTAGCGATCGGCAACCTGCTGCCACACTTGCCGTTCTGTTGGACTACCCACAACATACGTCCACAAGTCTGCGATCGTGGCTGCCATCAGAATCAGCGGTTTTGCCAGGTCACGCTGTTTGGCAGCAAAAATTAGAGCGGCGCGATCGGGTCGTGCGCCCAGGGCTGGCACGGTGTCAGTCGGAAAACTCACCAAATGAGCACCAGAACGCGCTTGAGAAGCTAACTCATGCAAGAGAACTTGAGGCATTGCGGCTGAGAACCATGATCTTTCTGGACGTTTTTTCGATGAGACTCATATTAAACTGGAGTGATGACAGTCCAGGGTTATTTGCATCCACCAGGGGATATGCACCAGTCAATCGGCTCAGCCTTCCGCCTTTGATTGGCATGACTGTTTTTGGCGTATTCTTGATCGACTCAATGCTGTGAGAAGAATGAAGGTCTTAGGAGATTTCCAAGAAAGAATATGCTGCTCGGTGGGGGGCGGGTTTTGCCAGAATCGTTGCCTCCAGCCGATCGCGTTCGTGTCAAACCTGCCCCTACGGGTATTTTGTTTGCTAGAAATCTCCTTATCTGAATCTTCGACCCTTTGAAAGAAGGTAAAAGAAAGCGGAAACGTTGTCCGTTGCTCTTTAAGAGTGAAGCGTGTGCATCAAGACAATTGCTAGGCGCTGTCATCAATGATGACTACACATCACTTGCATCAAGGGTTTCAGCCCCTAGCCTCATGTATTGGGACGGGCGAGACAATGCTGATACTTCAAGGTCTCGGAACTGAATTGATGACGCGCCCTAGCATCGCTCCACTGTATCTCTCCTACAATCTATATCTCTTACAATACAGTGATTGCGGTATTTAGCTTGAAGCCGCCATCGGGAGTCTTGCAACATGAAGTCAGCAAATATCAGTCTCAATCAGTGATATCAGGAGCAATTCAACTAGCTTGTTACGGTTAAATGAACCTCATTCAGCACCATTCATGAAAGCAGAACGATTTGAGGGTCTGCGTGCATATTGTCGAGACGATGCTGCGTTTGAAGCGCTGTTGCAAGCACTCTGCGCGATTGAACGTCAACCGCAACAGGTTGAGACGCTGTTTGCATCGACTCAGCGCCACAGCCGTGACCATTCAGCCCCCGTTTTGTTCCAGGCATCGCTGCTTGATCAGCTTTGTCACGCCGTTATTGTCACGGATCGGCACGGGCAGATTATCTACTGGAATCGTTATGCAGCGGTTCTATTCCAGTGGCAACCCGCCGAGGTGATGGGCAAAAAAGTTTATAGACTGTTGGTGCATGAAAACGGTCAAAAAATTGCCCACCAAAGGCTCACCCGCACCCCAAAGACTCACTCCTGGCGCGGAGAACTGCTTTTACAGCGTCAAGATGGCAGTCAGCTTTGGGCAGATGTGACAAACACCCTGCTACAAGATGCGAACGGGCACGCGATCGGGTTTGTTGGCATGGCAGTGGATATCACTGAGCGCAAACAGGTGGAAGCTGCGCTCAAAGCAACCCATGAGCAGCTAGAGGCACAGGTCATCGCACGCACCGCTGAACTCGCGCAGGCAAATGCGACGCTGCAAGCAGAAATTGCGGAGCGACGGCAAGCCGAAGCCGCTTTGCAGCAAGCGGAAGCTCGTTATCGTGGCATTTTTGAAAATGCGATCGAGGGGATTTTTCAGTCCACACCCGATGGGCGCTATCTGAGTGCTAATGCCGCGCTTGCCAAGCTGTACGGCTATAATTCGCCCGAAGCACTGATCGCCGCCCTGACTGATATTGAGCATCAGCTTTATGTGGATCCCACTCGCCGCGCTGAGTTCAGCCGTCTTGTGCAAGCTCATGGAACAATCGCAGACTTTGAGTCGCAGGTGTATCGCAAAGATGGCAGCACTATCTGGGTTTCAGAGAATGCCCGCGCTGTATATAGCGCACAAGGCGAACTGTTGTATTACGAAGGCACGGGTGAAGACATCACCGAGCGCAAGCAAGCAGAACTTGCCTTGCAACAGAGCGAAGCCCGTTACCGTGCGGTGGTAGAAGATCAGACCGAAATGATCGATCGTTTTTTGCCCGATGGCACCATCACCTTTGTAAACGATGCGTACTGCCGTGGTTATGGGAAAACGCGGGAAGAATTGATTGGGCAAAACTTTATCCTCTTGTCGCCGGAACATGCACAAGAAGACATTCGCCGCAAAATCGCCTCACTTAACCACGACTGCCCAGCTATCACGTCAGACCAATTGTTTATCACGCCAGAAGGGGAGGTTCGGTGGCACCAGTGGACCGATCGCATCTTGTTTGGTGAGCAGGGAAATGTGGTTGAGCTGCAAGCAACTGGACGAGACATTACCGAGCAGAAGCAGGCAGAGCAGGCACTCCGGGAAAGTGAGGCAAAAAACAGTGCTTTGCTCCATGCCGTCCCAGACTTTTGGATTCGACACCATCGAGACGGCACCAATCTAGACTGCAAGACCGATAAAGCCGATGAATTAGCATTGCCGCTTGACCAGTTGATTGGCAGAAAATTTCAGGAATATTTACCACCGCAGTTGGCGCAAGAGCGTCTGCACTATATCGAACTCACCCTGGAAACAAGCGAAGTCCAAACCTTTGAATACCAGATTGAAATCAACGGCGAATGGCGTGTGCAAGAATCGCGGATGGTCGTTTGCGGCAAGGATGAGGTGCTCGCGATCGAACGCAACATTACCGATCGCAAACAAGCTGAAGCCCGATTGCAACAGCAAGCAGAGCGCGATCGACTACTTGGCACGATCGCACTGCACATTCGCCAATCGCTTGACCTCGAAGAAATACTTCAGCGCACGGTGGCAGAAGTGCGTCAGTTTTTACAAACCGATCGAGTGCTGATCTACCGCTTTGCGCCTGGTCGAGAAGGCACGCTCGTTGCTGATGCTGTCGTACCAGAGTGGAATATTCATACCGATAACAGTCCGCACTACGTCTGGTATCACGATCGCACGGCTCTCTACAATCAGGGCAAAACCTACATCGTGAACGATACGGCTCAATTGGGGCTACCTGACGACTATTTAGAGATCATGCAGCGGTTGCATATCAAAGCCAAGGTGGTCGTGCCGATTATGCAGGGCGACCAACTGTGGGGCATCCTGGCTGTGCATCAATGCTCTGGCACCCGTCAGTGGAAGCCGTTTGAAGTGGCTTTGCTAGAACCATTGGCAACCCAGGTGGCGATCGCGATTCAGCAATCGCAGTTATTCAGCCAGGTGCAGCAGCAGGCACAGCGCGAACAACTGCTGAACCAGATTAGTCAAACCATCAACTCCAGGCTGGATGCTAACTACATTTTGCAAGAAATCGCTAATCTGACGGGTGCCTCTTTTCATGTCGATCGCGTGCTGATTCTCACCATTGCAGAAGAAGCCTACGTGCGAAACGAATGGCGTGCCGACGACCAGGTGATTTCTCAACTTAGTCTCAGAGTGCCGCTGTCAGAGTGGCCCGACTTGCTGGATGCACGCTCAGACTTCCACCAGCGCCGGGTGTTTCATGCCCCTGATTACAGCCAGGAAGGCTGGACTGAAACCCGTCAGCAGCAAGTCGAACAGGGGCAAACTGTTTCTGTCCTGGCTTCTCCAATTTTGATTCACGGTCAGTTGTTTGGGTCGATCGCACTCCAAACCACAACCCACCGTCGTGTCTTCACGGATGAAGAGATTCAACTACTTCAACGCATTGCCGATCAAGCCGCGATCGCCATCTCCAACGCCCAAAGCTACGAGCGCTTAGAACACCTCGTCAAAGAACGCACGCAGGAATTAGAGCATGAAAAACTGCTTTCTGAAGCCGCAAACCGGGCAAAGAGCGAGTTTCTGGCAACGATGAGCCACGAGCTACGCACTCCGCTCAACGCCATCCTGGGCTTGTCGCAACTCTTAGAGCAGCAAATCTTTGGCACGTTGAATGTCAAGCAGACAGAATACGTCAGCCATATCCACAGCAGCGGTCAACACCTGCTATTGCTGATTAACGATATCCTGGATCTGGCAAAAGTTGAATCTGGGCAAGACACCCTGAACCTGATTTCCATCAACGTTTTAGACCTGTGTAGCTACTGCCTTACCCTGGTGCGCGAACAGGCATACGATCGCGGCTTGCAGCTTAACAGCCAGTTTGATCACGCGGTCAGCACCTGCATGGCAGACGAACGACGACTGAAGCAAATTCTGATCAATCTATTGTCGAATGCCATCAAATTCACGCCAAAAGGTACTGTCTCGCTGATCGTCCAGAAGCGACCTCACGGTACTGCCTTTACGATCGCCGATACAGGCATCGGCATTGCAGCAGACCAACTCCCGCTTTTGTTCATGCCGTTCTCGCAGTTAGACAGCCAGTTGAATCGTCACTATGCGGGGACGGGCTTGGGGTTGGCACTTTCGCGGAACCTGGCTCGACTGCATGGTGGTGACATTACCGTCACGTCGAGCTTAGGATCAGGTAGCCGATTTACGCTCTACCTGCCTGATCCCCAAGTGGCAGAAGCAGCTTCCCCCTTAGACTTGCCCGCCTCCCCCACTGCCAAAGAACTGTATGCTAAACCCTGGTCATCGCAGCGCATTCTGCTTGTGGAAGACGATCCCTGTAGCGCGATCGTGTTGCAAGACTACCTACACGCCTTTGGGCACCAGGTCGAGCATTTGACCGATGGCGATCGTTTTTTAGAAGCTGTACACCAATTACAGCCCCATCTCGTACTGCTGGACGTACAGCTAGGAAGCGGTCGCACGGGGCTAGAGCTGCTAGCCGAACTCCGCACCCAACCGAAGCTGCAACACATTCCGGTCATTATGGTTACAGCAATGGCGATGGCTGGCGATCGTGAGAAATTTATCGCTGCTGGCGCAAACGCCTATCTCAGCAAACCAGTGGCAATCAAAGAGCTTGAACAACTGCTCTTGCAATACTTTTGAGCCTGGTGGGTGTCTTTAGGACGGCTCACCGTTGATCACCAACCGCCAACCATTCCGATGTCGCTCTAACCCCAATACTTTTCGGTTCGGGGGCAAGGGGTAAAGGGAAAGACGTGAGTTTCAGCCCGCTCCCGTTCCCCTTTTCCCCCTTAACCGAGAGGTATTGGCTCTAAACCCAGTCCATCTGTACCGTTTTGTGTGTCACCCATGCATTCTGCGTATAACATGGCTCACATCAAATCATGCTGTGGGGGGCTTGCACGATGACAACGAGTCAGTTGGATGAAGGAACAAAATCTGGACAGGGTTCAGGTAGCATCTGGCGACGATCGCGTGTCGTTCACTTGTGCTATCGTACCTTGCTGCGATCAGGCGTTGCAGGCTGCTGGGTGTTGGGTGGTTGGGCGATCGTCACCCTCACCACTACCGCAGGTCAAGCGCAACAGGTTGTTCCTTTACCGCCGCCGCCCACCGTTTCTGTGCCAGGATTATCATCTCCTGGCAGTCTCAACTCAACGCCACTGCCCGGTAACGAAACGGTTTTTCTGGCACCTGTAAACCGTCCAGGAGTCACCCTGAGCCAGTACACCGTCTATGTAAATGGAGATAGCCCTTACCTCTTGCAGCAAGTGCAGGCGATCGAACCCAGTGCCTCAGTGCAGCGCTACCAGGGGCAGTCAGTCATTCAAGCTGGCACCTTTGACAATGAAGCCAGCGCTCAACGGCAAATAGCTGCCCTCAATTCTCAGGGCATTATGGCTGAACTGGCGACCAATGTAGGGGGCAGTACCGTTCCCTCTAACTCAGTGACCACCAGCCGTTTTGTCGTCGTCATTCCAGGCAGCCAAAAAGATCTTCCTGTCTTGGCAGATCGGGTGATTCGGATGGGCATCCGTCAAGAAGCGATTCAAGAGAAAAGCGCCCCGTTCGGACCCCATCTAGAAATTGGTCCCTTTGCACAACACAGCGATGCGAAGAAGATTAGCCAGTTTCTTAATGGCGGCGGGCTGGATTCGCTGGTCTACTACAATCGGTAGCGCTTTGCACTGGTAAGGATCATGGATTGATGAAGCTGTCATTCTTGGCGTAGGGACGTGGCATGCGGTAGATAGTCCTTGCCGTCGTTCAGAGACCTCTGCCACATGCCGCGCCCGTACAACGAAAACTCTGAGGTTGTCGAAGTGATTTCATTCGCAATCCTGAGTTGTTGCAGGGCGGCGATCGCCATCTCTACCCCTGGTCAGTTGTCGTGGCTTCAGGCAGATGCGGTACATTCGTGGCGGGTCATACATCCACGATGCAGCCTTGATGCATCATTGCGGAGATCTCAGCCTTGACAGCGTTAACAAGAACTCAGGCAATTCAGCAAATTGTAGTGACAGCGGCTCAGATGCAAGCGATCGAAGCCCGCCTCTTTGCCGCAGGGATGCCCGTTGCAGCGCTCATGGAAAAGGTCGCGGGACGCATTGCACATCGAGTCCAAGCGCTCCACCCCGATCGACACAAACATATTGGCGTGCTGGTTGGTCCCGGGCATAACGGTGGCGATGCTCTGGTTGTGGCACGCGAATTGCATTTCAAAGGCTACACGGTTTCGCTGTACAGCCCGTTTTCCAAACTTAAAGAATTGATGGCACAGCATCAACGCTACTGTCAAAGCCTGAGTATCCCCGTTGTTGAAACGGTAGAAGCCCTACAAGACTGTGATGTTTTAATCGATGGCGTGTTTGGGTTTGGGTTGGAGCGATCGCTCAACGACGAAATCGCGGATGCTGTCAACCAAATCAACCTGTGGTCGCAGCCTGTAATCAGTATCGATCTTCCTTCAGGCATCCATACGGATACAGGAGCCGTCTTAGGGACGGCAATCTGTGCCACTCACACCCTTTGCCTTGGTCTCTGGAAACAAGGACTGCTGCAAGATCAGGCGCTTGCTTACGTGGGCACCGCTGAACTCATTGATTTTGATGTGCCCCTGGCAGAGGTGTGGGATGTGCTGGGCAACCCTCCGGCTATACGACGTATCACGTCAGAACAGGCGATCGCACACCTGCCGCTTAGCCGTCCCGCAGAGACGCACAAGTACAAGATGGGACACGTATTGCTTATCTGTGGCTCCCGTCGCTATGCGGGCGGTGCCTTGCTCACTGCCCTGGGCGCGCGTGCCAGTGGCGTGGGCATGCTGTCGATCGCAGTCCCCCAAACACTGAAAGCAACGCTCACAGCCCAGTTACCGGAAGCACTGGTATGGGGTTGTCCTGAATCCGAGACGGGTGCCATTGCCCAATTGCCTGATGAAATCGATCTGAGTGCCTACCATGCGATCGCTTGTGGTCCTGGACTAACAATGGATGCCAGTGCGGTTGTACAACAGGTCTTGAGCCAAAATCACCCGCTCGTCCTGGATGCAGATGGTTTGAATATTCTTGCCGAGATGGGCACTATGCCAACGCTACAGGCACGGCAAGCAACAACAGTCATCACGCCACACCTAGGCGAATTTAAACGGCTCTTCCCTGATCTGGCAGACCCCATCCCTTGTCGGGTTACAGCGGCTCAAGCGGCAGCGGCAAACTCTGGCGCGATCGTGTTGCTCAAAGGGGCACGAGTGGCGATCGCCAATTCTGAAGGTCTCGTCTGGATTAATCCTGACAGTACGGCTGCCCTTGCCCGTGGTGGTAGTGGGGATGTGTTGACTGGTCTGCTTGGCGGCTTGGTCGCTCAGAAAATCGCCAGTGGAGCCTCATCTTCCGAGTCCATACTCAATTGCGTGCAGGCTGGTGCTTGGTGGCATGCTCAGGCAGGCATAACAGCTATGCAAGAGCGCACCGTCTTGGGCGTTGATGCCTTCACGCTGTCGCAATATCTGATTCCGGCGCTACAGCAGGCTTTGTATCAAGCATGAGAACGGTGAGGCTAACACAAGCCGTGAGATTTTTACCGCACCATTCAGCGTCTGAAAGCCAACTCCAGAAAGCTGTACTGAGACATTTTGGATAGCCCACAGGCTTTTGCTACTGAAAGGCTACATCCTCAAATGAGCTTTTGCGTGAGGTGTCGGGTATATTAAGTGCAATTGAGAGTTGCGATCGATCATTAGAGTGCTGTTGTGAAGTTGGTTCAGCTAACCGCTCGTACATTCACAGAGATCCTACATTCATAGAGAGTGGTCTAGCATTCGTCTAAATGAAAATGGCTTCATGCAACTGTTTGGCTCACTCCTTGTTGGCTCACGTATTGCAGCGTGTCTTCAACTTGCAGTGCATCTTCAATCGTGCTAATCCTCTTCAACTCTTTTCAAAAACCTCCCGTCCGGGAAAAGGATGGAGAGTGAGAATATCTCTAAGGGGGCGTTTGCTCCTACTGCTGTGATCCATTGGTTTTTCTACCAAGCAAGCCCTTACCTATGGCAAAACCCGCTAAAATCAGCTTCTCCAACGGTTTAGTTGCAGAGTCAATTCGGCTCAAAACGCCAGCAGAGCTTACAATTGGTTTGCATCAATTGGGGTTAGAGGGACGGCACCCAGCACTGGTATTGATTGGTGGAGCCAGTAAGCTAAGTGAAACAGACTTTCATCGGTTGCAAAAGCTGTTCGTTGAGGTATTAGCGCCTTTAGCGCAAAAGTGGCAGGCCGTGGTTATCGATGGCGGCACGGATGCGGGTGTCATGCGCTTAATGGGGCAGGCTCGGTCAGCTATTGGTGCCAGCTTTCCACTGGTTGGGGTCACGCCATCAGGTCTGGCAACACTGCCAGCGAAAGCGGCTAAGGCTTTAGAAGCGGCACCGCTAGAACCCCACCATACTCACTTCATCCTCGTACCTGGCTCCAGTTGGGGCGACGAGTCGATGTGGATTGCTAAAATTGCCAGCGCGATCGCCGATGCCGCGTCGGTGACCGTATTAATCAATGGCGGCGAAATTACGTGGAAAGATGCCTCCCAGAGCGTGAAGGCAGACCGATCGATTATTGTGATTGCAGGCACTGGGCGCACGGCTGATGTCATAGCGGCAGCTCTCTACGGCGCTTCTGCGGATGAGCGAGCAGACCCATTGGTGGCTTCCGGTTTGGTACGCGCGATCGATCTCGAAGCGGGAGCCGACACCCTTGCTGCCATTATTGAGGACATTTTTGCGGCTAAACGCTAATATGCTCCCAGACCCGCGATCGCTAGCAGGGATTTGACATGTCGGACACCGCACCCAGCCCAACACCTCGCAGTCGGAACCAGATTCTTGAAGACGCATGGCTTCGCTTTGCCAAGTACGACCAGAATGCATCCATTGCTCAAAAGCGCTTCATTCAGCAACGACGCTGGATTCTGATTTTGGGAGTTGCAGCCACAACGCTGGGTGTCACCTATTCTGTGATTGAAAAAAAAATACCCAATTGGATTTTGCCGCCAGGGATGGAAGAGCAGCAATTTCTGCACCTGCTGCATTTTCCAGTTTTAGCCGTGCCAATTATTCTCGGTGTGCTGGTCGCGATTTCTGTGAAGTTCAACATGGGCATCAGTTGGGTCATGCTCCGCAGCAGCGCCGAAGCCATTAAAAAGGAGATTTACCGCTATCGGATGCAGGTCGGCGAGTATAACCCCGCAAAACTGACTTCAGCCGAATCACGCGATATTCGTCTGGCACGCGCTCTCAAGCTGGTCAGCAAGCGATTGATGCAAACCCCAGTCAATCAAACTGATCTGCTAGCCTACGAAAAACAAACCCTTCCACCCCAAAACGGCACACCTGAAGGCGATGATGGCTTTAGTGATTTAAACGCTGAGCAATATCTCGCATGGCGGGTTGATGACCAGTTTAACTATTACCAAAAAAAAGCGGCTCGACTGGGTAAAGGGTTGCGTCGCTTTCAACTGGTGATCTTTTTTCTGAGCGCTGTGGGAACGTTGCTGGCTGGGTTGGGATTCGATGTTTGGATCGCCGTCAGTAGTGCATTAGCGGCGGCTGTTACGGCGTACCTGGAATTTAGACGAGTGGAAACGAACGTTGTGTCATGCAATATCTCGGCGGCTGATCTATACGACATTCGCGTGTGGTGGCATGCCCTCTCGCCTGAAGCTCGCACTCAGCGGGTCAATATTGAAACCCTGGTTGCGAGTACTGAAGCCGTCTTGCAAACTGAAAACGCAGGCTGGCTGCAAGAAATGCGCGAGGCACTGTCTGAAATCTATGGTGACAAGAAAGATAAAGAAACTCACGACAGTGGCAAACTGCTAGATGAGGTTAGCCCTGCACTTCAGCCTAACTCGATCGCAGGCATTCCTGAAAAAGAATCGCCGACGCTGAGTTCCCCAATCGTAGAAGCGCCCTCGGAAGCGCCTCCGGTGACCCCAAACGCCTCTTCAGATTCAGTGCCACCCCAGAAAGATGCGATCGCTTCCCCCTCATCTGAAGCGGATGACTCCTCAAAAGCGTCAGAACCAGAACTTGGGGTTGATATGACCGATCCAACTGCTGCCGAAGCGGTGCGCTAGGGCGCGTCATCCATTCAGCTCCGAAACTTTGCGGTATCAGTATGATCGCGCCCATCCCAACACACAAAGCTAGGGGTTGGAACCTTTGCTGCAATTGATGTGTAGTCGTAGTTGATGACAGCCCCTAGTTAGTCACTTCTGTAGCTCGAAGGCTCGAAGCTGGTTCTGAATGCGAGTGCGATCGCTCATCGCTGGTTGAAAATCAGGCTTAATGGTAAGCGCCCGCTCTAGCGACTGGATAGCATCTGAATACTGCTTCAATTCGTAAAGTGCGCGTCCTCGCCAGTACCAGGCTGTATAACTGACAGCGTTCAGCTCGATCGCCCGGTCAAAACAGGCGATTGCCTCCTGGTAGCGTTTCAACTGCATGAAGACACCCCCCAAACAGCAGCAAATATCCACAGCATCGGGGTTCAGCTTCAGCGCTTGCTGGTACGACGAAATCGCCTCTTCATGCCGCTCTAGCCCATAGAGAACGTTACCTCGCCACCGCCAAAGGTTAGCATCATCCGCACGCAACACGCGCGCCTGCTCATACATCTGCAACGCTTCTGCATGACGCTTTTGCTTCTCCAGGGTGCGTCCTTCCCAGATCAGGCGATCGTAGTTGTCACGGTTGGTTGCAGCAGGTTTGCTGTGCTCAGCCGGAGGCACGGTAATGACCGTCTCATCCGAGCGGTGCTCGATTCTGGGCGCACTGACGATCGTGTCCTCTGGCGTTTCAGCTAAAGCAACAGTCACCCTTTCTGGCAATCTAGGTTTACTGATGATGGTTGGTTCTGGCTCTGGCAGAGGTGCGATCGCGGGAGTTGATTCCGAGTGCAGACGATGCTTGTAGTCGTCCAGCACATGCTGAAAATCGGGTGCTTTGAGGTCAAGTGCAGGCACGCCAGAGTGCTCCATTGATGCAACCGTCGCGTCACTGTCGTCTAACAGCGCTGCATCGCCAGACTTAAGCTGTTGTAGTACGCGCCTGCGACCCTCCACTGCCTCTTGAAAATCAGGCTTTAGCTGCATCGCCCGATCGTAGGACGCGATCGCGGCTTCTTGCTGCTGGAGGCTTTCCAACAAGCGTCCCCGGTCATACCACGCCCAGTAATTATCTGGCTGAAGCTGCACCACCCTGTAGTAGGAAGCAACCGCTTCTTCATAGCGGAGTAGCTTTTCTAGAACGGTGCCTCGCTTGAACCATACAACATGGTCATCCGGCTGGATTTCAACCACCCGGTCATACGCCAGCACCGCCTCTTCATAGTGCTGCAAATTGTCCAACGCCATCCCGCGCATAAACCACGCCAGGGCATCGTCCGGGTTGAGCGCAATCGCACGTTCGCAAGCAGTCAACGCCTCATCATAATGCTGAAGATGATAGAGCGTATCAACCCGTCGCAACTGGCTTAAAAGCTGCTTGCGGCTGTCAACCGCCAATTGAAAATCAGGCTTCAACTGCACGGCACGATCATACGAGGCGATCGCATCATCTGACTGCTGCAACTGTTCTAGCGCTTTACCCCGATCGTGCCATCCCCAGTAGTTATCGGGCTGGAGTTGCACCACGCGCTCAAATGAATGCAAGGCTTCCTGATAATCCTGAAGCTGCACACAAGCGGCACCACGCTTGTACCACGCCAGATAATCCTCAGGGTGAAGCTGTACGACCCGATCGTAAGACGCAATGGCATCCTCAAAGCGCTTGAGATTTTCCAGTGCCATGCCTCGCTTAAACCAGGCGATATCATCATCCGGTTTAGCTTGGATGACGCGATCGTAGGCAACGATGGCTTCTTTATAGCGCTGACGTTGAAACAGGTCGTCACCCCGTTCTAACCAGGCGAGATGCCCATCAAAGCTAATGATGGTTGGCTCTGCCAGTACCGAAGCAACAGGGGCAGTGCTTGTTAGCGACCGGAGTGCCTCTAGCGCCTCTGTAGCGGATTCGTAGCGTTGGCGAAAGTCGTAGCGCACCATCGTATCCAGAATGTTGGCAAATTCTGAACTCACCTGTACCTGGTCACGCCAGATAATTTCGCTCGTTTTTGGATCTTCCCGCAGCTTTTTGGGATAGATGCCCGTCAAACACTGAATGCCCATCATGCCAACCGCATAGACATCACTGCTAAAGCGCGGCTTCCCAGCCAACTGTTCGTTCGGCATGTAGCCAGAAGACCCAACGGCGATCGTGATACTGGCATCATGCGTGTCCAGCACCTGTGCCTCAATTTGTTTGACGGCTCCAAAATCGATGAGAAAGAGACGGCGATCGCTCGTTTGCCGAATCAAGTTTGAGGGCTTAATGTCACGATGCACCACCTGTTGCTGATGCACAAATTCTAGAACCGCCAACAGATCTTGCAGCAGGTGAATCACTTCCAGCTCAGCAAGCTGTGGTTGCAGTTTCAGGGCTTGACTCAGCACCTGCCCTTCGATAAACTCTTGTACAAGATAAAAATCCTGCGCCTCTTCAAAGTGAGCGAATAGCCGAGGAATTTGTTCATGGCTTCCCAGGGCATATAGCACCTCAGCTTCCGTGTCGAACAAGCGTCTGGCTGCTTGCAACGCTTCTGGATCGCTCATCCTGGGCTTGAACTGTTTCACCACGCAAGGAGGCTTGCCAGGGAGATGCAAATCGCTGGCTAGGTACGTCTGCCCAAAGCCGCCACCACCTAAGTGGCGAGCAATCTGGTAACGTCCCCCAAGAATTTTGCTCAGCATAGGTCACGAGAGCTTTAGATAGAGAGCTTCAGAGTGCCGAAAACCACCTGATCATTATGCAGAGGAAGTTCTTCATCATTAGTAACAGTTTCAACGGCACGCCATCATCCGTAGCCGTTCCAGCTTGTTCTTAGATTTATAGTCAAGTCGCGTTGCCAGCTACGAAAATTCACTTAAGTCGCTTCACACAGATTAAAGCGACGATGCAAGATGCTTGCTAATCTGCAAAAACGCGTCAGGATGAGCAAGCATTGCGATCGTCATAGTAGATGACTGTCTGTGCAAAGCAGCAGGACATTTAGATGAAAAGCATGTAATGGATGCAAAGCATATAAAAAGTGAAAAGAAGGCAAAAGGGTGAAGCGAACATGCGATCGCCCCACCCGTCATTCTTACAAGGATGCACTGAACTTTTTGATTAATAAAGTTAACTCTAGCCAGGAATTTGAGTTAGCAGTGGCTCTAGCCAGGGTTGAAACTGGTCACGGCGGAACACTTGCGCTCGACGGCGATAATCAAACCGCAACAGGCTGGGAATGCCATGCTTGCGAACACACTCTCTCAGCCACGAAGCAACTCCCTGACCTTCTTCCGGTACCATTTCTGCCTGGAAGGGACCATACATCAAGACCAGCAGACTGTGTGCTTGAAGAGGGGCATCGCGTTCAATTAGCTTAGTTAAGCTTGGGTGAGTTGAACGGGATTGACTCGCCATTCTTACTTCAGTGTCTTCTCGGCTAACGCGCTCTCGTAGCGTTTTCGTTATCTCGCGTTGCGTGGTCGATACACTGTATTCTTGATTTGACTCTCTGGGTGACTGGCGACGAGTTCGTCTCTGGGTCATAAAACTCCTAGTTTGAATGGGCTAAAGCAGCCAGACCTTCCTGTAGAGTTGCAGAGTAAGGAAGAGCACTGACTGGAAAACTTAACAAAGCTATTTGCTGTTGTAGCAATCCGCTTACTTAGATAGTAACTATTTTTTACGAAGACGGCAATTCTTTGGGTGTAAAACTCTGCTTGTGGAAGCGCTTTTTGTGGTACTGCAAAGACAAATGGCGATAGCCCTGGTGGCTGTCATCAATCTCAGCCAGAATCCTAATGATAAAAAGGCTACAGCCCTAGCCTATTTTTTGGGGCGGGCGCGGTCAGGCTGATGCTGCAAGGGTCTACTCATTTCATTAATTGATGACGCGCCCTAAGACCTGAACGCTTCTTTAAGGATTGTGAATGAAATCACTTCGACAACCTCAGCCTTTTCGTTGTACGGGCGCGGCATGCGGCAGATGTCTCTGGGGGAAGGCAAGGATTTTCTACTGCATGCCACGCCCCGACGCAGAGAATGACCTTAATCAATCTGTGATCCTACAGAGTGCTCAAATGGCTTGACTGGGCGCAACCGAAATGACAAAACCTGTTAATTATTGTAAACAGAAACGTCTGTAAGCTATAGAGACTGGTGATAGCTCACTAATAGGCTTGATGTTCAGTCGGCTTAGAAGGATACAGTTTTCTAGTTTCTGATAAGTTAGCTTGAGTAATCCCATTTTTGTAAGTAAACGGTAGCACTATGACTGTCTGCGAATACAGGGCAGGTCTAGAGGGTATTCCCGCAACTCAGTCCAGCATTAGTTTTGTGGATGGACAGCGCGGTGTTTTAGAGTATCGCGGCATTGGCATTGAGGAATTAGCTGCCAAGGGCAATTTCCTGGAGACAGCCTATCTTCTCATTTGGGGTGACTTGCCGACCAAAGAAGAATTAGAGCTATTCGAGTATGAAATTACGTATCATCGGCGACTGAAGTACCGGATTCGCGACATGATGAAGTGCTTTCCTGAAAGCGGTCATCCGATGGACGCTTTGCAAGCCTGTGCGGCTGCTTTAGGACTTTTTTACTCTCGTCGGGCGCTGGATGACCCAACGTATATCCGTGAGGCGGTTGTCAGGCTGTTGGCAAAGATTCCCACGATGGTGGCAGCGTTTCAACTGATGCGCAAAGGGAATGACCCTGTGCAGCCCCGCGATGATCTGGGCTATGCGGCGAATTTTCTTTACATGCTGAATGAACGGGAACCCGATCCATTTCCGGCTCACATTTTTGATGTGTGTTTGATGCTGCATGCAGAGCATACGATTAATGCGTCTACCTTTTCGGCTTTAGTAACGGCTTCGACGTTGACGGATCCTTACGCCGTAGTTGCTTCTGCTGTTGGTACGCTGGCGGGTCCGCTTCACGGGGGAGCCAATGAAGAAGTGATTGTCATGCTCGAAGAGATTGGCACGGTTGAAAATGTACGCCCCTGGCTGGAGAAGCAGCTTGCTCAAAAGGGTAAGATTATGGGCTTTGGTCATCGTGTCTATAAAGTGAAAGACCCGCGTGCAACAATTTTGCAGCAATTAGCAGAACAACTGTTTGAGAAGTATGGGCGTGATGAATACTACGATGTGGCAGTTGAGCTAGAAAGGGCGGTTGAAGACAATCTGGGACATAAGGGGATTTATCCGAATGTGGATTTTTATTCTGGTCTGGTGTATCGCAAGTTAGGCATTCCCTCTGATTTGTTTACACCTGTGTTTGCCATTTCTCGCACGGCTGGCTGGCTGGCTCATTGGAAAGAGCAACTGAACGAGAATCGGATTTTCCGCCCGACTCAGATTTACACGGGGCTGCATGAAGCGACGTATGTGCCGATCGAACACCGCTAACGTCGATGATCGTGCTTCCTTTTGACGCGTGAAGCATGTTTGTGCGGGTGGGCATGATGGGCGGCACCCCTCTTGCCTGATCACGATACTCTTGCCACCATGTTGTCAGTGACGATTTTCAGGAACTCCAGCCCTCAGAACTAAGAGTCTGGGGGCTTCTTTATGTTTGAGGATCAGGGGTACGGTAACGCCCACAGATTGGAAGGGGATTTGGCTACTACTGTATTTGGCTGTTACCAGGGTTCGCAGTGCTTACACACAGAGCAGCGATCTGCCTTTGATGCATCTATGCCCTAACCTCGGATTTATCTATAGCAGTTTTCGATCGTGCAGCAGCGATCCAGCGATATACTGAGGACGCACAGCAATGTAACAGCCTTGTTACCGAGAAACCAGCAAGCTGTAATGTCTTAGTTGATCATGCAGCGCTAGCCTTACGAGGTTTCTTATCGCTGTTGGTTAAGGTTAATGATGGATTACTGAGTAAGAACTCAAATCAGGTAAGCGATGAACTCAGGCATAGACTTACAAGAAGTGTTTATCCAGTCCCTAACCGATCTGGGACTCCCCATTGGTGTTGCAAAAGCGATTTGGATGCCCTTACCAATGCTACTGATGCTGGTGGGTGCTACGGTCGGCGTGCTGGTTGTGGTGTGGCTAGAGCGGAAGATTTCAGCCGCAGCGCAGCAGCGGATCGGTCCTGAGTATATTGGTCCGCTAGGTGTATTGGCTCCGGTGGCTGATGGCTTAAAACTGGTCTTTAAAGAGGACGTTGTACCCGCGAATTCGGATGCCTTGCTCTTTACGCTTGGTCCAGTGATTGTCGTCATTCCAGTTTTTCTGTCTTACCTGATTGTGCCGTTTGGTCAAAATCTGGTGGTGACGGATGTTGGCATGGGCGTGTTTTTGTGGATTGCGCTGTCGAGCGTGGCACCGATCGGTCTACTAATGTCGGGCTATGCCTCTAATAACAAGTATTCGTTGCTTGGTGGCTTACGCGCGGCGGCTCAATCAATCAGTTATGAGATCCCGTTAGCGCTTTCTGTGCTGGCGATCGCGATGATGTCCAATTCGTTGAGTACGATCGATATTGTGCAACAGCAGTCTGGCTACGGCATTCTGGGCTGGAACATTTGGCGACAACCCGTTGGTTTTGTCATCTTCTGGATTGCAGCGCTGGCGGAATGTGAGCGGATGCCGTTTGACCTCCCAGAAGCGGAGGAAGAACTCGTAGCAGGCTATCAAACTGAATATTCAGGGATGAAGTTTGCGTTGTTCTATCTGGGTTCCTATGTCAATCTTGTCCTATCGGCGCTGTTAGTAGCTGTACTCTATCTGGGTGGCTGGGATTTTCCGATTCCGCTGACGATCGTTGCCGATGTGCTGGGAATTGATGAATTCAATCCAATTTTCCAGATCATTACCGCTTCGCTCGGCATTACGATGACTGTACTCAAAGCTTACTTATTGGTCTTTCTAGCGATTTTGTTGCGCTGGACGGTTCCTCGCGTGCGGATCGATCAATTGTTAGATTTAGGCTGGAAGTTTCTGTTGCCCATCTCGTTGGTTAATTTACTATTGACGGCAGCCCTCAAACTTGCTTTTCCGTTCGCGTTTGGCGGCTAAGTCCGAAAGGATAAAGGCTTAAGGCTCAAGGCTAAAAGCATGGGTAACGCCTCCTTATCCTCTATCGTTGATCCTTTATCCTTCCAAAAAGAGTCTTATGCTGAAGTTCCTCAAACAAGTCAGTGACTACACCAAAGAAACCGTTCAGGCGGCAAAGTATATCGGGCAGGGTCTGGCTGTGACGTTTGATCACATGCAGCGCCGCCCCGTAACGGTACAGTACCCTTACGAAAAGCTGATTCCGTCAGAACGCTTTCGGGGACGCATTCATTTTGAGTTTGATAAGTGTATTGCGTGCGAGGTCTGTGTGCGGGTTTGTCCGATTAACCTGCCTGTCGTGGATTGGGAATTCAGTCCTGAAACCAAAAAGAAAAAGCTCAATCACTACAGTATTGACTTTGGGGTCTGCATTTTTTGCGGTAACTGCGTGGAGTACTGCCCTACTAATTGCCTATCGATGACGGAAGAATACGAGCTTTCGACCTACGATCGCCACGAGCTGAACTACGATAACGTGGCACTCGGTCGCTTGCCATACAAAGTTACCGAAGACCCGATGGTGACTCCACTCAGAGAGTTTGCCTACCTGCCAAAGGGCGTTGTCGAGCCGCATGGGTTGCCAGCAGGTTCGCGTCGGGCAGGCTTGCGTCCCGAAGAAATTGTCGAAACGGAGAAATAGCTGTCCGTTGTCAGTCGTTAGCGCTTGGTTGAGTATTCCCTTGACCGAACGCTGAGCGCTGAACGCTGATAGCTCCTACATAAGGAGACTGATCCCTGTGAATTTAGCTGAAGGCGTACAAATTGTTTCGTTTGGTCTCTTGTCTCTGATGGCGATCGGGGCAGCATTAGGCGTTGTCTTGTTATCAAACATTGTGTACTCGGCGTTTCTGCTGGGTGGAGTGTTTATTAGCATTGCGGGGCTGTATCTGTTGCTCAATGCTGATTTCGTAGCAACGGCTCAGGTTCTGATTTACGTCGGCGCGGTCAACGTGCTGATTCTGTTTGCCATCATGCTGGTGAACAAGCGACAAGATTTTGTACCCGTGTCGAGAGCGTGGATTCGACGGGGTGCAACGGCGCTGGTGTGTGCGGGACTGTTTGCGCTGTTAAGCGTCATGGTGGTATCGACACCGTGGGCATTTTCTACTGGCGTAGCAGCCGGTAATAGCTCGATCGTGACCATCGGTAAGCACTTTTTTACGGACTTTCTGCTGCCCTTTGAATTGGCATCGGTGCTGCTGTTGATGGCGCTGATTGGAGCCATTATGCTGGCGCGACGAGAACTCCTGCCCGATGATGCCGTAGCACCGCTTCAACAGCCTGCATTGACGCTGCCAGAACGTCCCCGCGAGTTGATTTCGGTTGGACCCGGCGCACCAGAAGCAACGATCGCCCGTTCACCCTCTGAGCAGAACAATTAGGTCGGTAGTCTATGAGGTAGTTTATGCAACTTCAATATTTTCTGATTGTGGCGGCGGCTCTCTTTTGCATTGGTATTTTTGGCTTGATTACCAGCCGCAATGCTGTCCGGGTGCTAATGTCGGTTGAGCTAATGCTGAATGCGGTCAACCTCAACCTCATGGCGTTTTCAAACTACCTGGATGCCCAAGATGTGAAGGGACAAGTTTTTACGACGTTTGTGATTGCGATCGCGGCGGCAGAAGCAGCGGTTGGCTTGGCGATCGTGCTTGCCATCTATCGCAACCGGGATACAGTGGATATGGAGCAGTTCAATCTGCTGAAATGGTAGTTGGTAGTTGTTGGTTGTTAGTTGTTAGTTGTTAGGAGATTTCCAGCCATTAAATTACCTTTGTAGTGTGGGCACCTTGCCCGCGACGCGAGCGAGACGCTCGCACTACAGGTAAATTTTTATCTAGAAATCACCTTACCTGCTCATCGACTGCCTACTAAGAACTAAAAACTAAAAACTAAAAACCATCTAACGTGCAACTAAAGCAGGTCATCATTGCTCACAAAGCTGGCGATTTAATGAGCCGACGCTGGGCAGAAACGTGTGCCAAACAGCTTGAAAGTCGGGGTTGCAAAGTCTTGATGGGTCCCAGTGGACCAAAAGATAATCCGTATCCTGTTTTTCTGGCTTCGGTAACACAACCGATCGACCTGGCGATCGTGCTGGGTGGCGACGGCACGGCGCTTTCTGCTGCCCGTAATCTCGCTGCCGACTGCATTCCAATTTTGGCGGTGAATGTGGGTGGGCATTTAGGCTTTCTAACCGAGTCGTTGGATGACTTTGAACGCTCCGAACAGGTCTGGGATCGCCTGTTGGAAGATCGCTTTGCGGTACAGCAGCGCATGATGCTGCAAGCGGGTATTTTTGAGGGCAATCGCACCAACTTGAAACTGGTGAGCGATCGCTACCTGGCGTTGAATGAGATGTGCATCAAGCCTGCGTCTGCCGATCGCATGATCACGTCGATTTTGGAAATGGAAATCGATGGCGAAGTGGTCGATCAGTACCAGGGGGATGGCTTGATCGTGGCAACGCCCACAGGTTCAACGTGCTACACCGTCGCGGCAAATGGTCCCATTATTCATCCCGGTATGGCTGCGATCGTCGTTACGCCGATTTGCCCTCTGAGTCTTTCAAGCCGCCCGATCGTGCTGCCTCCTGGTTCTGTTGTCAGTATTTGGCCTCTGGCTGATCATGAACTCAACACAAAACTGTGGATGGATGGAGTTTTAGCCACATCTATCTGGCCTGGACAGCGTGTAGATATTCGCGCCGCTGACTGTCAGGCTAGATTTATCATTCTCCGAGAAGACTATTCGTATTACCAAACATTGAGAGAGAAGCTGCAATGGGCGGGGGCAAGAGTGCATTACAGCAATAATCATCGGAATTAGTGAGGAGGCAGAGGGCAGGAGGCAGGAGGCAGAAGGTAGGGAAGCAGGGGGAGCAGGGGGAACCGCAGAGACGCGGGGACACGGAGAGGCAGAACATTCTGAGTTTGGCGCTTCAACTTACCCCACACCCTACACCCTGCACCCCACTCCCCACTCTCCACTCCCCACTCCCTCACCCCGGTAGACCACCGACGAGTAAGCCATCGTCCCATTCCAGCGTGTCACCGACCTTTTCACCATTGTGGTAGGCGGCAAGAAGGACTTCGCTGGTTTTGCCCCAGGCGATCGCTCCTGTCGCGTCTAAGCCGATCGCGCCTAAATCACGCTGATGCTGGTGAGCTTCCCGGAAAGAGCGTTCAAAGGCGGTGACAAGGGGTTGTCCATCATCCACCCGTACCACAATACGCGCTGCCAAACATTCGTCAATGATATCTTCGCCAATGCCTGTACAACTTACGGCAGCATGAGCTGTGGCATAGTTCCCAGCAGGCATCGCAGAGTCGCTGACTCGTCCGATGCGTTCAAAGCCTTTGCCGCCTGTGGAGGTGCCGACAGCAATGCGTCCCTGGTCATCCAGAACGACGACCCCGATCGTGCCCCGTCCTGCCGTATCTTCCACCAATTCTCGTTCGGCAACCACACCCGCCATTTCTCTCGAAAAGTTGCCTTGGCGTTCCAGTATCCACTCCTGTAGGCGAATTTCCGTGAGGGGATCGTAAGCAGGCAGTTCCAATTCACGCAGCAGTTCGGCAGAGCCAATGTCAGAGAGGACGCGATCGTGAGAGCTTTGCAGTGCCCTAGCGAGATGAATGGGATTCTGCACCCGCGACACGTTAATCACCCCACTAAATCGTTGCGTTAGCCCATTCATCAATGCCGCACTCATGCGAATCTGCCCATCCGATTGCAAGACAGAGCCAGTACCCGCATTAAAGCGAGGATCATCTTCTAGCATCTGACAACCATGAATCACGGCTGCCTGCGCTTCTGCTCCTGAGCGCAATAACGTATAGACTTCATCAATCACGCGATAAAGCGACTTTCGCACGGATTCAATGCCGCCCTTGCCCTTTAAGGAGCTTCCGGCTCCACCGTGAATAATCAGTTTGGGTTGCACCCGTGATGCTGGCATGACTGAAACCTCTGGATCGTAGTGGTTGGTTGTTGGTTTTTAGTTGTTAGAAGGAAAGGCGCTACGGTATTGAGTCGGTCTAGCCTCCAAGCTCAAAGCGCTAAAGGAAACAAACTTAGCATTCCTTGTGATGAAAAATTTACAGCTCAGTCAAGGAGCTTGATCACACCATCTCTTAATCTGCTCCAGCTCTATTAAGCAACAGGAGAGGGACACAAACTGCTAATGGCTAACTGATTGACTCGTCAAGTTAGTTTAAATACGCGGTGCGTTACGCTGACGCTTTTCTTGGATGGCAAAGCTGATACAGCGCCCTACGCGGCTAATATTTTGAGTCAATACAGCTAACAACTAAAAACCAAAAACTAATCATGCTTCGATCGACGGCGGCGGCAGCGCTCTGAGCAATATTTCACGTCGTCCCAGCAGTCCTCCCATTTTTTGCGCCAGGTGAAGGGACGATCGCACACGGGACAAATTTTCGTTGGCAGATCAGCTTTAGAACGGACACGTCCCATAGGGGTGAGGGGTGAGAAGGGATGAAATGAGAGGGATGGGGGATGAAGAAGGAGGTGGAAAGAAGGCGAACATTTGCGATCGCAGCTTGTAGATTGGAGCTTGAGGTTCTACATCTCTGTGACGGTTGCTTACTTTCTTCTATCTCTTAATATTATGACTGAGTTGGGATTGGCAACGATCCGCATCGTGTTGGTGGAGCCTGCGGGGGCGCTGAATGTAGGCGCGATCGCCCGTGTGATGAAAAATATGGGCTTGCAGCATTTAGTGTTAGTCAAGCCAAAGTGCGATCCAGTGGGCGAAGAGGCGCGCTTGATGGCGGTTCATGCTGCTGATGTTTTGGAAGCGGCGATCGTCGTTTCGACGCTGCCAGAAGCGCTGAAGGGATGCCAACGCGCGATCGCAACCACTGCCCGCCCCAGAGTTGCGACTGTATTAGAGCCTCCTAGAATGGCTTTGCCCTGGTTGCTCGAAGCACCTTTGCAGGAACGAGGTGCAATCATCTTTGGTCCCGAAGATCGCGGGTTGAGCAACGAAGAACTCAACTATGCTCAACGGTTTGTCGCCATTCCCTCTAGCCCTGCCTACGCGTCTTTAAACCTGGCGCAAGCGGTTGCTATCTGCTGCTACGAACTCTATCAGTGGGAGCAGGAGGCGGAGGGAAAAAGGCAGGGGGCAGAGGGAGCAGGGGAGGCAGGGGAGGCAAGGGAAGCAGGGGAGGCAAGGGAAGCAGGGGAGGCAAGGGAAGCAGGGGATGTGGAGGGGGCAATGGAAGCAGCGAAGGTAAAGAACTTAAAACCCTCTCACCCCACACCCTACACCCTACACCCAACACCCAACACCCCACGCCCAACACCCCACACCCCCGTCGCTTTAGACACCCTGGAAGGCTACTACCAGCAGCTTGAAACCGTGTTGTTGGCGATCGGCTACTTGCATCCCCATACCGCTGCCAGCCGCATGCAAAAATTTCGACGGTTATATAACCGAGCACTGCTTTCTAGTGAAGAGGTCGCTATGCTGCGGGGCATTTTGAGTCAGGTCGAGTGGGCAGTGAAAAAATCTAGCAAACGAAAAACTCACCCTTCAGAGGGCGCTGCACTGGCAGATGCAGATAGCGATCAGGGTGAAACCCCATCGGGACACTAGCTAACGGTTAGAAAAACCACGTCTTTTTTGGAAATGGTTAGTCTACAATTCTGATAGCTCTCGGTTGACACGATGCATCGACAGCAGGCAAGGCATCAGTTGAGCATTTTGCCTCTTGCCCATTGTCGAGAAGTATGCGAAAACTATTGCGTCAATCCTGATTCGTCCCTCAGCTTTTGTCGGAGTGTGCTATGCCAGAACCGGGCGGTCTGCCACGCAGATCACGCAATCATGATTCGTCAGTTTCCACTCGCATGTCGAGACCAGAACGAGGGTCACGCGATTATGCCAACGCCGATCGCCAACCGCCACCAGAACAAAGGCGGTCAGGCAAAGCTCAACCTTCTGGAACGAAAGATGTCTCTCCAACAAACGGCAATAGCAGTCTCCGCGACACGACACGGCAGCAGCGCCTGACTCTCTGGCAAGTGTTGTTTGGGCAGGGAAAGCAGCGTGCATCGCGGCGATCGGCGCTACAGCAAGCGCGACGAAAGAGTATCCAGACCGCTGGCATTGTCCCACCCCCTAATTTTTTGCAACGGCTGAAGTATCGGTCTAAGCCAGTATCGCGCGAGCAAGCCGCCTCAAAGCTTGCAGAGACCCAGGTACGGCAGGCAGTTGATGGACGATCGCGCCAGGTGAGTAGCTGGTCGCCCACCTCCAACCCTAGCGCTGAATCACCGAAAGGAAAACAGTCTGTCCGGCAGGATAGCTGGCGACGCGGGATGGCAAAGCCCAATTCCCTGCAAGGCTCTGGCTCACAAGCCATGACCGTTTTGCAGCCTTCTTCAGTCGATCGACGCGCTCAGGCTAAGGCTCTAACACTCAAGCGAGAAGCGCGGGAACGTTCACGTCGTGGTGATTCTGCGCTGCGTAAGTCTATTTCAGACCTTTCTGCCCGGGCGCAAGCCACAGAGCGATCGAAGGCTCATTCAGAGGCACAAACCCGCAAGCGGGATAGACCTTCCCAACCGCGATCGCGGAGTTTCTCGGCAGGTCTCTATGCCGCCCGGATGCTGATCTTGAGCGTCGGGATTGGCGTTTTGGTAGGCACAATGTTGTCTGTGCTCGACCCAGCGGCACGATCGTCCGCAGGCGCATCTCAACAGGCGGGGAAGAAAGCAGATGCGGCTGCAAGCGCTCAGTCCACCCAGCCAGCAACCTCAGCACAAAATGGTCTTTCTCCAGAAAGCGCCTCTGACGTGGAACTGCCCAAAATGGGGCAAGAATTAACGTCTCTCAAAGCGGCTCTCCAAGCCCTGGCATTGCAAAACCCTCGGTTGACACCAGGCATCTTTTTGTATGACCTTGATACCAGTTCCTATTTAGACCTCAATGGTGGTGCCTCCTTTGCTGCCGCCAGCACCATCAAAGTGCCGATTCTGATTGCCTTTTTTCAGGATGTGGATGCAGGTAAGATTCGCTTGGATGAGCTGCTAACGATGCGAAAAGAGTTGGTAGGAGGGGGATCGGGCGAGATGCAGGGAATGCCGATCGGTACCCAATTCACTGCCCTGGAAACCGTGACCAAAATGATTACCATCAGCGATAACACCGCTACCAATATGGTGATTGCTCGTTTGGGCGGTATGACTGCACTCGATCAACGCTTTCAGTCTTGGGGATTGGTGTCAACGGCTGTCAACAGCTTGCTGCCTGATTTGAGTGGGACGAATACAACCAGCCCCAAAGATATGGCACTCCTGATGACGCGCATTAGCCAAGGAGAGCTTGTTTCGATGCGATCGCGCGATCGACTGTTGGACATCATGCAGCGAACCGTCAATCGCAGCCAATTGCCCCAGGGGTTAGGGAAAGGAGCCACCATTGCTCACAAGACAGGTGACATTGGCGGCTTGATTGGGGATGTAGGGTTGATTGATATGCCAAACGGCAAGCGCTATGCGCTCACAGTGCTGATCAAGCGATCGCACAACGATGATCAGGCATATGACCTGGTGCAAAAAGCATCTCGCACCGTCTATCAATACCTTAACCGCACGCCAGCCGCATCAGGAACCCAGGCGGTGGTGCCTGAAACATCAAGCCAGTCAATTCCCGCTGCTGGTAGTGATATCTCAAGCCTTGATTCTAGTGTGCCGATGGAGACAGGCGCGACTCAATCTCCATAGACCCCTACCACGCCATTGAGGCTAAGAGAGCTGTATCTGAGTCGATCGCCTCTGGGTGTGCTTCTGGCTCCAGCGCCCAAAGAGCATAGCGATCGCCCACCTCAGTGACAACCGCTGTTTCGCTGCGTTGGTTCAACCGTTGCGCCATGCGGAGCGCTTGATCGCGATCGCTCGTCAGCCTAACAAAGCGGTAGTATTGCTCGTCAAACAGGATGGCTAACATCCGTTCTGGCACCTTGGGTAAAGCAATCCGGCAAGTTTGGTACTGCTCACGCGATGTTAGCAGCAAGGGAGAGGCTTGCCAGTCATCCATCTGTCGTGGCGAACTGGACGACGCGTCAAACGGAGTCATATCCGGCAGAAAGGGTTGAAACCAGTTGACATCTTCACTTTGCAGAGGCACAGAAGACGGCTGGAAGAGAAACAGCGGTAGTTCTGGTTGCTCTAAACCGTCGCCGCGATCAGGAGCCATCACCGCAACGGCTTGTGGACGAAACTCTGGCTGCTCGACTGACCAACGAGCGGTTTCGGTTGTGCTGTGTAGCGATGCTGTCACCCCATCCCCTGCCAGAGCCAGATCGGGTGTGAGGTTTGGGGCAACTGCCTGTAGCATTGCCTGCGCGCTGAACCCTTGCCGCCCAAGCAGCGAAGCTTCCCGCGATCGCCCCCATTTGCGGAGGAGTTCTGCGGTGGTAATGCCCGCCCCAACGCTCACGACGATCGACAGACCGATGTGCCGAATCACCACATCACGCTGGTTAATGTCTTCGGTAGACTCAATGCGATTGGGCGGCTCGATCGTGATGGGTTCGGGTCGGCGTGGAATAAACGCCGCCATCAAAACCGAGAAGACGGTGCAAGACGTGAGAACAGCGAACAATAAAACTTTCTCAAAGGCAGAACTATTCATCTTTACCGCTCCAATAAGGCAAAAGGCTTTTTCAACGTGCTGGAGAGCGGTAGTGCAACCTTAAATGGGGTACATACACGTCTTAACCTGCTCACTACAGCTTTCGATAGTCGTTGTACCGTGGATTCACTGAAACTTTAAGCACCCTGTCCCGGTAAACAGGACTGAGCGCGAATAGTGTCAGTAATGTGCCGTAACTAAACGGTTATGTTGCTTCATAATGGCTTGACCAAAATTCATGAACCTGAGAACGCTCTTAATCGCTATGACGCTACTCACCACCTGTCTCTTCAGCGCGGTCAAAGTGCGGCAATCGCTACAGCCACCTGTTGCTGCGGAAGTAGCGGTGCAAGACCGTGTTGAACCGGGCGATCGCCCCTCGCCCCCTACCGCTGAGAAACCTAAGACTACGCCAGCACAGCTTTTACAAACCAAAACGTGCATTCGCTGTGATTTAAGTGGCATTGATTTAAGCGGCATGGATTTGAGCCGAGCCAATTTGAGCCAAAGCAATCTCGCGCGATCGAACCTGAGCCAAACGAAGCTCATCAACGCCACATTGCGGGGAGCGCAACTGAGTGCCGCCAGCCTCAAAGCGGCTAACTTGCAGGGAGCCAATCTCGGTAAGGCGAATTTGAGGGGAGCGGATCTCAGTCAGGCACAGTTGTTAAACATCAGCCTCTCGCAAGCCAACTTGAAGGATGCCACGCTCAAGCAAGCAGAACTGCGGGATGCCAACTTAAGAAACGCCAGCTTTGAGCACGCCCACCTGCAAAGTGCCAGCCTCTATGGCGCTATTTTGATCCACGCCAACCTGAAGAATGCCGACTTAAGCGGGGCAGACCTCCGCTACGCTAATCTCAAAGATGCTAACCTGAGCGGCACCAACCTCTCTAACGCCCGCTTAGATTGGGCGATCATGCCAGATGGCACTAGCTATCAGGGCACCACGCCCTATTGATCTCCGAGCCTTCGGTGCTGAGTAAGGGCTTACAGCCGTAAGCCCTTACAGGCAATCATCCGTAGTGCTATCTTTTGGCACTGGTGTTACCCAGACTCACAGACGGCGGTACTCTGTTAGAATGCAAAGCTGTGGCATTCGCTTCCAGTCCTAGCGTTACTGCCCTGTTGGCCCTTCAATGTTGATTCCTGTCCGCCTAAGACTGACGCTGCAAACGGCGGGGGCTGATGCTATTACTGGAGCTTTATGTCGTTTTCAAACCTCGGTCTGTCCGATGCGATCGTGCGTGCTGTTACTGAGCGCGGCTACACCGAACCAACCCCCATTCAATTGCAGGCAATTCCGGCGGTGCTGTCGGGTGGTGATCTGATGGCGGGTGCCCAAACAGGTACAGGCAAGACCGCTGGCTTTACCTTGCCGATTCTGCACCTCTTGTCGCAAGGCACCTACACGGGTTCTTATGACAAGCGTGTGAGCGATCCCCCCTCGTCTAACGGACGCTTGCCTGAAAAGATCAGTCAGCCCCGCAGACGATTGCCCATCCGAGCCTTAATTCTCACCCCCACGCGAGAACTTGCCGCACAGGTAGAAGAAAGCGTGCGTGACTATGGCAAATACCTGAAGCTAACCTCTATGACCATTTTTGGTGGTGTGGGGATGCAGCCGCAGGTGCAGCGCTTGAAAGGAGGGGTCGATATTCTCGTGGCAACTCCAGGGCGCTTGTTGGATCACGTCCAGCAGGGAACCGTCGATTTATCTCACATCGAGATTTTGGTGCTGGATGAAGCCGATCGCATGTTAGATATGGGCTTTATCCGCGATATTCGTCGTATTCTGGCACTTTTGCCCAGACAACGCCAAAATTTGCTGTTTTCTGCCACCTTTTCCAGTGATATCAAAGCCTTTGCGTCTAGCCTGCTCGATCGCCCTACCCTCATTGAGGCAGAACGCCGCCATCTCACGGCGGATACCGTAGCGCAAAAAGTGTATCCCGTCGATCGTGAGCAAAAGCGCCACCTCTTAACGCATCTCATCAAAGAACACAACTGGTTTCAGGTGTTGGTGTTTACGCGCACGAAGCATGGAGCCGATCGGCTGGTGAAACAGCTTACCGAAGACCGGATTCCATCGCTAGCGATTCATGGCAACAAGAGTCAGGCAGCGCGTACCCGTGCTTTGGCTAAATTCAAAGATGGTAGCTTGCAGGTGCTGGTTGCCACCGATATCGCTGCACGCGGTATTGATATCAACGATTTACCCCACGTCGTGAACTTTGAGCTACCCAACGTCCCCGAAGATTACGTCCATCGCATTGGGCGCACAGGTCGCGCTGGTGCAGAAGGCGAAGCGGTTTCGTTGGTCTGCGTGGATGAACTGAAACTGCTAGCAGATATCGAACGGCTCATCAAGCAGCCCCTGCCCAGAGAAATTGTTCCAGGCTTTGAGCCAAACCCTCATGCCAAACCAGAACCCATCCAAAACGGGCAACGTGGACAGGCTTCTCGCGGCAAACGTCCCGATCGCGCCCCTTCTCGATCGCCGCATCCCACCCCCAAACCTCGTCTTACACGCCATGCCGAGGGTGGATCGGGCGCGCGATCGCCCCTTTCTCGTCGCCCAAACTGATACCCATTAACGACCGAGCAGCTTGTCCCGAAGGTGCTTGATCCGGTCTCGATATTTCGCGGCTTCTTCAAACTCCATTTTTTTCGCCGCTTCTTTCATCTGCGTTTCAAGCTGTGCGATCAGGTCAGGAATATTTTCAAGCGGTAGATCTTGCGAATGTTCATAAACCTGCTCTAGCTCTTGGGCATTGAGACGGCGAGACACATCCAGAAACGTCAGAATTGAATTGTTCGTGCGCTTGATGATGGAAATCGGCGTGATGCCGTGCTTCTCGTTGTACTCGATCTGGATGGCGCGACGGCGTTCGGTTTCATTAATGGCTTTTGCCATGCTGTCGGTTAGGTTGTCGCCGTAGAGAATCGCTTGCCCTTTCACATGCCGCGCTGCCCGCCCGATCGTCTGAATGAGCGATCGCTCTGCCCGCAGGAACCCTTCTTTATCAGCATCCAGAATGGCGACCAGGGAAACTTCCGGCAAGTCCAACCCTTCTCGCAGCAGGTTTACCCCAATGAGCACATCAAAGTCACCGTTACGGAGGTCTTGCAGGATCTCGATACGCTCGATCGAGTTAATTTCCGAATGCAGGTAGCGCACCCTCACGCCGCGTTCCTGAAAGTACTCAGTCAGGTCTTCTGCCATGCGCTTTGTCAGCGTTGTAACCAGAACTCGCTCTTGCAGGGGAATCCGTTCCTGAATTTCGTGTAGCAGATCATCGACCTGTCCCGTGGTGGGACGCACAAAAATTTCGGGATCAAGGACACCTGTGGGTCGGATCACCTGCTCTACTACGTTTCCCGTGCCCTCAATGTAGCCCTTCTTGCCCACTTCCGTTTCGCTCTCAAACTTGCCGCCTGACTGGTCTAACTCCCATTCCCCCGGAGTTGCAGAGACGAAAACGCACTGATTCACTTTGTCCCAAAACTCTTCGGCTTTGAGGGGACGGTTATCTGCGGCACTGGGCAACCGGAAACCATGCTCGATCAGCACTTTTTTGCGCGCCTGGTCGCCGTTGTACATGCCGCGCAGTTGGGGGATGGAGACGTGGGATTCGTCAATGACCAGCAGCCAATCTTTCGGGAAGTAGTCGAGCAGGCATTCAGAGGGAGAACCCGCTTCACGTCCGGCTAAATGGCGCGAGTAGTTTTCTACGCCGTTGCAGAAGCCGACTTCGCGCAACACTTCCAGGTCGTAACGGGTGCGCTGTTCCAGCCGTTGGGCTTCTAGCAGCTTGCCGTCTTTTTCCAGTTCTGCCAGACGGTCTTTGAGTTCTTGCTCGATCGCCTCACACGCTGACTGCAAACGTTCTTCTGGCGTGACAAAGTGACGAGCGGGATAGATATTCACCCCGTCCATACTTTGCAGAGTGCCGCCTGTGACGGGATCGACGTAGCGAATGGCATCAATTTCGTCGCCAAAAAACTCTACGCGAATGATGCGGTCTTCGTAAGCGGGACCAATCTCCAGCACATCGCCCTTCACCCGAAATCTGCCCCGTCCCAGATCCAGATCATTGCGGGTGTATTGCACAGAAACGAGATCGCGAATGATCTGACGGGGGTTCATTTCAGTGCCCACGCGCAGGGGAATGGAGGCTTTGAGATACTCTGAAGGAATCCCCAAACCATAGATGCAGCTAATGGAGGCGACCACAATCACATCGCGCCGTTCAAAGAGCGATCGCGTGGCTGAGTGCCGCAACATATCAATTTCTTCGTTAATCGAAGCCGTCTTCTCAATATAGGTATCGGTGACGGGAATATACGCTTCGGGCTGGTAATAGTCGTAATAGCTGATGAAGTATTCCACCGCATTATCGGGGAAAAACTCGCGCAATTCGTTGCAAAGCTGTGCCGCCAGCGTCTTGTTATGCGCCAGCACGAGGGCAGGTCTCCCCAACTGCTCGATCACCCGCGCCATTGTGTGGGTTTTGCCCGTGCCTGTTGCACCGCGTAAGGTCTGATAGCGGTTGCCTGCCTGAATGCTGCGAATCAGACCTTTAATGGCGTTCGGTTGGTCGCCAGTTGGCTCGAAGGGGGCTTGAATCTGAAATTGTGCCATACGGTTCGTACCATCAACTGAAGGGAAAGGGCAGATTCTTCTCTATGATGACGAATTTTGAAGCAGATTGGCAGACGGTCATCTACCTAATCTTCTGGCGTGATGTATACAGCAGCTTCCGTCTGAGTAAGGTACAAGTTTTTGAGTTCAAGGCAGACGGCAGGAGGCAGGAGGCAGGAGGCAGAAGGAAAACTATCGCCTTTTTCACCTCTGCCCTCTGCCTATGCGTGCCTGTACTTAACTCGACGAAAAACCGCTATATACTCATGACGAGTACGGCTTATCAGGTCTTTCGCATGGCAACCCCAAACCAATCAGGGGTGTGTGCGTGTAAGACGGCTGTATCCGCATGTTGTCGAATGATCACGCTTATTCATTGAGAGAGCTAACCGTATGCTGCCTAACCGCGAAGGACAAAAAGTGCCCAATGTTACGTTTCGCACGCGACAGAACAATGAGTGGGTGAATATCACGACAGATGAGCTTTTTGCTGGCAAAATAGTGATTGTCTTTTCGTTGCCCGGAGCCTTTACACCGACCTGTTCTTCTACTCATCTTCCCGGCTACAACGCATTGGCAAAAGCGTTTAGGGAAAACGGTGTGGATGACATTCTGTGTCTATCGGTGAACGATACGTTTGTGATGAACGAATGGGCAAAAGATCAGGAAGCCGACCATATTAAGCTGATCCCCGATGGCAATGGTGAGTTTACCGACGGGATGGGCTTGCTGGTCGATAAGACGGATCTGGGCTTTGGGAAGCGATCGTGGCGCTATTCCATGCTGGTAAAGGATGGCACCATTGACAAGATGTTCATTGAGCCAGAAGAACCCGGCGATCCTTTCAAAGTGTCGGACGCTGACACCATGCTCCGCTACATCAACCCTGAAGCGGCTAAACCCAAATGCGTCTCCATCTTCACCAAAGTGGGCTGTCCGTTTTGCGCCAGGGCAAAGACCCTGCTCAAAGAACACGGGTTGGACTATGAAGAGTTGGTGATGGGTGAAGATTTTACAACTCGTTCGCTACTGGCTGTGGCAAGCGCGACGACGGTACCCCAAGTCTTTATTGATGGCAAGCTGATTGGTGGGTCAGAAGCATTGGAAGCCTATTTCCAGGCTGTTTAGCGATCGGCTAACCACCGACCGTTGTATCTCTGTTGTGCGTGGAAACCCAAACCTCTGAAGACCGTTGAATCTGACGCTATCAGCAAGGCGTATTTAACGGTTTTCAGAGCGTGATGGGGTACAACGACTGGCGTTCTTGGTTAGACCGAGAGGAGCGGGTAGGGATGAGGGGTGAGGCGTGAGGGATGAGGGATGATTTGTAGTGATTGGCGCTCATTGGTTAAACCGAGCGTATTGGGTCGATTGCAATCCTCTCAACACACTTGCCTCAAAACATCTGAGCACGATGAAGGTTTCGTATAGCTTTGAGAATTTTTTGACTATTCTGAAAATTTTGAAGTTAAGCTCTCAGTCTAGACAGTGAATTTAGGTATGGAATGAGAGCCGTTAGGGTCTGCGATCGCTGGTTTAGCAGATTTTTCTTCCGTGTTAAGCTAAGTAATTTCAAGGGGACCTAAAGCGTTCATCTGTTACCATGAGCTGTTAAGGGTGGATCGTTCAGAAACGAATCTTTGGCTACTCGATGGTTAACTCTCAATCGATGTCCCTTCACCCCTATGGTTATTTCTGCGTCTTTGCTCTTAGTCACTTGCGTTGCTCCCTCCAGCCCAGCCCAATCAGCCCAACAACCAACCGAAGCACCTCAACCAGAGGCTATACCAGTCTTGAACGTGCAGTCATCCCAGCAGATGCCTGTCAAAGCGATTAAGCCTGCCACACCTGATACTACAGTTGATGTGGAATGGTCAGCACGATCGCGAGAAGCCAATCTGGAGACAGTGCTAAAGCGCGGTAGCCGAGGAGCCGTGGTTGCTCGCTTGCAAGCCCGGTTAGCTCGCTTAGGATACGCAGGATCCCCGATCGATGGCGATTTTGGCTCGAAAACTCAAGCAGCCGTGATGCAATTTCAAGACGCTCATGGGCTTGTGGCTGACGGCGTGGTAGAAGCCAGCAGTTGGGCAAAGCTCAACAGTGAGATAGCCCAGTTAGGGCAGGTGCCCCTTTCGCAAACACGACGGCAGCGACCAATACAGCCAGAGCGATCAAGCTTACCATCATCGACGACAGCCTCAACGGCTATCGTTTCAACAGCCTTGCAACCAACGGTGACGGCTTCTACCCCAAACACCAACTTGCTTTCACAAAAGACTGGATGGATTGTGATTTTGGTGATCGTTCAAGGTGCTGGTTGGCTGGCTATTTTGCAAGGGCTAAATAAAGAGTTGATGCTGCTAACCGGGCGATCGCTGTTTCCCGGTAAGAGGAAGCAGTGGCTTTTTAGCTTCAGACAGTAGATCCACGCAGTTGTTTTGCTTTTGCCTGTTCGATACCTCTTAGCCTCGCCAGAGAAGACGGCGCGGGTATTGTAGCCGACTGAGCGCTAGCACAGTACGTATAAACACAGAGACTTTACACAAGTTTGTAGTATTTTTACGGATCTCGCCACAGCGCCGGGTAAAGATTAGGTGAGCCTTCACCAAACTGATCATGAAACTTCTGCACAGTGCGATCGTTGCCTCAGTTGTCTTTACCTCTTTGACTGTATCCACACTTCAAGCAAGAGCCGATGAATCTACCGTAAGTGCTGCTTGGCGGCAAGGCTACGCAGATGGCTTGAGAGTTGCCCAAGAATGCAACCCGAAGACACCCCCCGAAGACGCTTCACTTTGTCAGTTTGACAATCCTTACAAGCTTGAACCCGAAGATATCGGTGACGAAGCCAAAGCACTCAGCAACGCTGATTATATTGCTGGGTTCATTGCTGGAAAAGCGGAAGCCAATTAACGCTCTTTATTGTTTGCTATTGATCGTGCGCCTGTCCTGTCGTATTTACGGCTATGGAGCGTCTTTAAAGCTTGCTCACTTTCATTGCCAGATGAATTTGCTGGAGCAGTTCTGTCATTGGTAAAGAGGCGGGCAAAACGTTTGTGGCGATTTGCTGGAGCGCTTCTGGTAAAGGAGCGATCGACTCTGAGACAGGGGTTTTGTAGTGGTGTCGATGATCTAGCACCAGGATTGGTGGTCGCTTGTGTAATGACTGAAGTGAAGTCAGCATCGAAATTGTGAACGACTGGGCGATCGCATCTGTCCAGCAAAGCAGCAACACATCCACACTATGGGACTCTAACTGCTGAAACACCTCTTGCCAGCAGCGACCGATCGAGCCACGCAAATCAGCGGCGTGCAGGTATTGGATGAGCGCTTGCAGCCACTCTGTTTCCATTGGAAAGCTATCTAAAACTCGGGGCGCTAAATCATGCGGTGTAGGCGTTTCTAACGACATCGGCAGCATGAGCGTGTCTAGCGCCAGCACCAGCGGTCGCCATGCATACCCAGCCGCAATTTGAATCACTTGTAAAAGAGTGGCAATCTCCATCTTTGGCTCGATCGACGACAGCGCACCAGAGGCAGAGAGACAGGGGAAGACCAATAACCCCTTTGCCTGGTTGGCAGCCTGGGAGGTTGCCTGGTCGATCGTCACCAGCGGCAACGAAGCCAGGAAGGTATGTTGACAATACAGTCGAAAATAAGGGGTGGCATCGGCTAAAACACCGTCCAGCAGAACGACATTTGGCTTCCATACCCGTGCTAGCAGTTCTGCCTGTTCAAGATCGTCAGCCTCTAAGATGCGATGTTGGCATGAGTGCAGGAGAGCATCCAGGTCAGTGGCAGGAATGGGCTGATGTTGACTTGCCCACACACCGGGGCTAAGCCGTAAAACCGTTAAAACCGCAGTGCGAGAGTTTTGTGCTGCATCCTGGCGATCGACCACTAATCGCTGGAGGCATTTTTGGAGCCGTTTGGGTTGGATTGGCAGGTTCAGCAAGTGATCAGCCTGTCGTTGCCGAGCCTGCTCTTCATCCACCTGGGTCGCCATCATGACTACTGGAATCTGTTGCGTTTCCAAACTTGACTTGAGCAGGGTCAACACATCCCACCCAGAGAGCAACGGTAGCACCGGATTTAGAAAAATGATGCAGGGCTGCAAGCGACGTGCCTTTTCTAATGCCTCCGTGCCTGAGCGGGCAATGACCACGCGGTATCCCAGCCCTGTCAACTCGTCCGACAGCATCTCAATGCATTGAGGAACCGCTTCAACGATGAGCACTAACTGACTTCGCTGAGAGGCAGCCACGTCCAGTGCATAGCCACCTTTTGATAGGGTTGGCGGGCTACTGGCGATCGAGGGCTGTGATCGCCCCTGCACACTGCGTATAGCTCCGCTGGTTCTCGACCCGTCCATCGCTGGGGATGACGCAGCACCCCCCTTCGGCACCCCACGCGCTTCTGGCAGATTCGGCGGTAACAAGATGGTAAATTGACTTCCCTCTCCTTCTTTCGAGATGAATGTGACATCGCCACCGTGTAGCCGTGCCAGACGTTGCGTTAACACGAGTCCCAAGCCTGTACCTTCAAACCGCCGTGTCAGAGGGTTTTCTAGTTGCTGAAATTTCTGAAAAATCAAATGCTGTTTTTCAGCCGGGATGCCGATCCCTGTATCCCATACAGTGAGAGCGATCCAGCCTCCCCAATAGCCAACTTTTAGCCCGATCGGGTCGTTGGGTTCGGTAAATTTGAGTGCATTCGAGAGGAGATGAACCAACATCTGTCGCAGGCGCTGCTCATCCGCCAGCAACAGCCCCAAGCCAGGTTCTAACGTCAGCGAGAAGGTTGGTTGGGTCGGCTCTGATTCCGCTCCGGGTTGGCTCTCTTGTCGGTGAAACTGCTGTGCCTGCGCCAACGCACGGTGACACACCGTTTCCAGATCAACAGGCTCTAAGATCAACTCTAGTTGCCCGGTTTCCATACGGGTCAAATCCAGAATGTCGTTTACAACCGCCATCAAGTGACGACCGCTCTGGTAGATGAGTTGTGCGTAGTGAATCTGACGCTGGCTTAAGGCACCCAGAGTCTGGTCTTTTAGCAAACTCGACAACCCCAAAATAGCGGTGAGAGGAGTGCGCAGTTCATGACTGATGCAAGCCAGAAACTCATCTTTAAGGCGATTGAGCTGAATTAAATCGGCATTCTTAGCCGTTAGCTCTCTAGCAAGCTGCTGCTGCTCGGTGACATCTTGCGCCAAAATCAGCCAAAGTTCTTCAGAAGCGTCATTGGGGGCAATAGACGTAGGCTTAGTCATGCGATCGACGCTAGCGTGATCGTGTTCAGACCAACCATCAGTTGCTCGATGAGACTCTTGAGACTCTTTCTCCTCAGCAGTCGGTTGGTTGTCATGAAGCGTAGACAATAGCGCTGCCAGCCGAAATAATTGTGAGGAGGACGCTGATTCGTGGATCAATGGCGTTTCAACAGTAGTTGCTGGCGTTTGTGCTCGATCGCCCAGCCCTAAACCCGTCTGTGGTGACAGCATACTGAGTGGAATGCGGACGAACTGTAAAATTTGCTCTTGCCCATCTTTGAGCGGACACACACAAATACAGGTGCCCGGGTTTGCTCCCAATTGGCACGAACTAGCCCCCAATGGCGATGGCGACGCTCCAGGCTCACTCTCTACAAACTGACCCTCTGAAGGGGATGGGGCTACGCTAACGGTCTTAGCGTGTGCCTGTAAGCCTGAGTGTGGAGGGTGCGATCGTGCAACCCGCCGAGCATCTTGGGCTGTCGTGCTAGAAGATGGTTCCAGAGACGACCACAACCGTCGGACGGCTGGTTGCGCCCCCATCGTTGACGGCTCAGCCAGTGGTATTTCTAGCAGCGTTGCCACTTCCTGCCGCAGACAGGTGGGATCAAGGAGTTCACTAATTTGAGCACGCCAAATTGAATTCCGCGCCAGCACCTGCCCATCACGGGTTTGTAGCATCACGGGCAATGGTAGATGTTCCAGCAGGTCGTGCAACAGGGGGTTGGCTGGCAGTAAACATGAGGGTGGTGGTGCCGTTGCTTCTGGTGCCGCATGAGCGGGACCTACCAGCAGGGGTGACTGAGTGGTCAAAAAATGGAGCAGACGGGAACTATTCAACAGACCGAAGAACCGACCATCTGCATGCGCCAGCCCATAGCAGGCATGAGGTTGCTGCTGAAACTGTGGCAAAAAGGCATCGATCGTCAAATCAATCGCGAGCATGGGCAATGGCTCGACGATCGAGGGCGTAATCTCTAGCAGTGGCACATCGCCTACTAGGGTTGGGCGGTCACCCTGAAGGGTCATCTGGGCGATCGGCTGTTGACCCAGCATCCCCGCTGTCACTAAATGATGGAGTAAGCGTTGCACACTCACCCAGCCGATCGCCTGCTGCTCTTCATTGACCAACACTAACCGCTCGCACGTCCCTGCAAGAGTGGTCTTGTCAACTCTCTGCCCCAAACTTGAAAGCGCTTCTGTTAGCCGTGCGCTCGCCAAACAAGAGGGTGCAGACTCAACAAAAGACTGAAGATTAGGAAAGCTTGAGACCATAGAACGATTGCCTGAAAGGACAATGAAACGAAGCAGGCAACGCTAAAACGGGGCAATTGCTAAGGGCGCAACGGTTTAGCAATTCAAACACTGACCATTCAAACATGGGCAGGCAAGACTAGATTTACGGATATCCCAATCTATAAATGGATTCAAGCTCAAGGAAAGCACATTGAGTCGTGAGAGAAGGCTCAAGCAACCCTAATAGTCAATTTATAGTCAATTTGTAGTCGATCCACTGGCAATCTACTTTGATTATGACCCTAGTGTCTGATGGCATGATCGGGGTTAGGTTAGTTTGTAACTATAATTAATTGAGTGCTAAGATTTTAATAAAAATTTAAAGTAATAAATGTCAAAGCTTTTGGGTTCGTTTGTACTAAACGCTTTTAAGTCCAAGGAGATTGATCTTAAAGAATCTACCCGTTTTCTACAGTAGTGTAAGCGCCTCGCTTGCGACGTGGGCAAGATGCCCGCACTACGTCAGGTACGTTCTTTTGTGGAAATCACCTCAGGGCAACGAGCGCTGTTTTTCATCAATGTCCAGGTTTTAGAAATGTCCAGGTTTTAGATCGTTTTGAACCATCCCTCGTCTAACTTGCAACGCTCTAAGCTCTCGATCGGCATTTTCCTGGAGTCCGAACCGCTGACCCAAGCACTCTCGCCCTGGCTGGATCACGATCGTCATACCATCACGCTGCTGCAATCCACCGATGCGTTCCTCACCTTTGTGGAGCAAGAGAAGCACAGCCTTGATTGCCTCGTGCTCCGCAGCAGCCCAACCTTACCGCAGCTTGCTCATCAGCTACACGGTCGGGCAACGCTACTTCCAGCAGTAGTGGTAACAACAGAGTCCCATCGACTAGAAGAGCCACCGGCAACCGTTGAAAGCAATCCATCAAGCACTTCTTCCTCTTTGGGTGAGGCAACGGCTGAATCAACGGCTGTGAGCAAGGCTGTAGATTATCTTGGGCTAGCCTTTGCTTACCACACGGCAGAAGTTTGGATCACCCCAAAGCAATTTGAAGCTATTAGCAACCATATTGAACGGGCGATCGATCAATTCCTGCACCTATCGCCTACGTGTCGCTTGAGCAACACGCTCTCAACGGTCGATCTGGCAACAGATCTCAACGCTCAAAACTTCCTCATGCTGCAACAGCGGCGACTCTCTGAAAAACTCAACGAACGACTTGGCTACCTCGGTGTGTACTACAAGCGCAATCCACGCAATTTCTTCCGCTCTTTGTCGCCAGCACAGCAGCAAGAAGCCCTGGCGCAACTCCGCGATGAGTATCGTGAGATTGTCTTACACTACTTTGGTGACGACGATCTGCTCAATCAGCGCATTGATGCTTTTGTCAACGCTGTCTTCTTTGCCGATATTGCCACCTCGCAAGTCGTGGAAATCCACATGGATCTGATGGATGAGTTTGCGAAGCAGCTAAAATTGGAGGGGCGCAGCGATGACATCCTGTTGGACTATCGCCTGACGCTGATTGATACGATCGCTCATTTATGCGAAATGTATCGACGTTCTGTGCCAAGAGAAACCCAACCTGATCCGTGAAAAAGTATCGAAACGTCTGTCTTGTTGGGAAACGAACGCACTAAAATGATCAAGCAATCTGCTCTGACTTTCATGCCGATTGAACTTTATCTATGAGTTCCTTAAAGAAAACCTACGTTCTCAAGCTCTATGTTGCTGGAAACACACCAAGCTCAATTCGGGCACTGAAGGTATTAAACGACATTCTTGAAAAAGATTTTCAAGGTGTTTATGCGCTGAAGGTGATTGATGTCTTGAAAAATCCTCAACTGGCTGAGGAAGATAAAATCTTGGCGACTCCAACGCTGTCTAAAATTTTGCCGCCACCTGTGCGTAAGATTATTGGCGACTTGTCCGATCGTGAAAAAGTGCTCATTGGTCTTGATCTCCTTTATGAAGAGCTACGAGATGATGCCTTTGAATTGCCGGAGTAACTGATCAAGCTATTCACTGTAGAGCGTATGCTACCAACAGCAAAGCCGTATGACATAGCAGTGCAACAGGTTAATTTTATCGACTGTCTTTAAAAACGTCCTATGAACCACTTGAGCCAACGTTCACCCAATGGCGAACACAACATTCCCGGTGTGCAAAAAATTCGCACCATGATTGAAGGGTTCGACGACATTAGCCACGGTGGGTTACCCACAGGTCGTACCACCTTGATTAGCGGGACATCCGGCACAGGCAAAACATTATTAGCGATTCAATTTCTGTATCACAGTATTGTTGATTTTGACGAATCGGGCATTTTTGTCACGTTTGAAGAATCCCCGGCTGATATCATCAAGAATGCCTTCAGTTTTGGGTGGGACTTACAGAAATTTATCAATGAAGGCAAGCTTTTTATTTTGGATGCCTCTCCCGATCCAGAAGGGCAAGATATTGTTGGTAATTTTGATTTATCCGCCTTGATCGAGCGGATTCAATACGCGATTCGTAAATACAAAGCCAAACGGGTTTCCATTGACTCTGTTACAGCCGTTTTTCAACAGTATGATTCGGCAGGTGTGGTGCGCCGTGAAATCTTTCGCCTGGTTGCTCGCCTTAAGCAAGTGGGCGCAACCACGTTGATGACGACAGAACGTGTGGAAGAATACGGAGCCGTTGCTCGCTTTGGTGTCGAAGAATTTGTGTCCGATAACGTGGTGATTATTCGCAATGTTTTGGAAGGAGAACGTCGCCGCCGAACGATCGAGATTCTCAAACTGCGCGGCACTACCCACATGAAGGGCGAATATCCCTTCACCATTACCAACAATGGCATTAACATCTTCCCGCTGGGGGCAATGCGTTTAACCCAGCGATCGTCCAACGTGCGCGTCTCATCTGGGGTTAAAACGTTGGATGAAATGTGCGGCGGCGGCTTCTTTAAAGACTCCATTATTCTGGCGACGGGCGCAACCGGAACGGGCAAAACCATGATGGTCAGCAAGTTTTTGCAAGATGCGTGTCAGCGAGGCGATCGTGCCATTCTGTTTGCCTACGAAGAGTCCCGCGCCCAGTTGTCTCGCAATGCTTATTCCTGGGGCATTGATTTTGAAGAACTGGAGCAAAAAGGGGTGCTTAGAATTATTTGTGCCTATCCAGAATCGGCTGGTTTAGAAGACCATTTGCAGATTATTAAAACGGAGATTGCGGAGTTTAAACCGTCACGGATTGCGATCGATTCCCTGTCTGCGCTGGCGCGTGGTGTGAGTAATAACGCCTTTCGTCAGTTTGTCATTGGCGTAACAGGCTTTGCCAAGCAAGAAGAAATTACGGGTTTCTTCACGAATACATCGGATCAATTTATGGGGTCACATTCCATTACGGATTCCCATATTTCTACGATTACCGACACAATTTTAATGCTGCAATACGTTGAAATTCGTGGTGAAATGGCGCGGGCAATCAACGTCTTTAAAATGCGCGGTTCCTGGCACGATAAAGGCATTCGTGAATACACCATCAGCGAACGCGGTCCCGAAATTAAAGACTCCTTCCGCAACTTTGAACGCATCATTAGTGGCTCACCTACCCGCATCTCGGTAGATGAGAAAAGTGAACTGTCACGCATTGTCAAAGCCGTACAGCCGAGAGATGAGGGATAACGTATGGCTCTAGAAGCTCCAGAAGTGGTCGAAATTCTGTCAGCAGAAGAAGTCCGCCGAACATTGACGCGCTTGGCATCGCAAATTATCGAGCGATCGGATCTCTCTAAGCTAGTGCTTCTGGGCATTTATACGCGAGGGGTTAACCTGGCAGATATGCTGGCACGGCAGATTGAGGCACTGGAAGGTGTGGCTGTACCGTTGGGTGCGATCGACATCACCTTCTACCGCGATGACCTGGATAGTATTGGCATTCGCACTCCCGCTAAAACCGACATTCCCTTCGACCTGTCTGGCAAAACCGTCGTGCTGGTGGATGATGTCATTTTCAAAGGACGCACCATTCGCGCTGCCTTAAATGCAGTGAATGATTACGGTCGCCCAGAGGTCATTCGACTGGTGGTGCTGGTCGATCGGGGGCATCGTGAACTGCCGATCCATCCCGACTTCATTGGCAAGCAACTGCCCACCGCCAAAGAAGAACAAGTCAAGGTTTACCTCCAAGACATTGATGGACGGGATGCAGTGGAGTTAATCAGGGTGTAGGAGAAAGGATGAAGGCGAAAGGATGAAGGCTAAAAGGGCTAAAAGGCTAAATATGGCGCTAGCAGACCGAAACAAACGTTTTGCAACACCGTAGTGTGAGCGTCTCGCTCACGACGCGGGCAAGATGCCCGCACTCCGTTCTATCAATTCCTGTTTGCTCTACCAGCCTCTAACTTTTATCCTTTAGCCTTTCCTCACACCCCACACCCTATACCCCATACCCTATCCTCTCACTACATGGACACCCAGATTCGTAAAGCCGACCATCTCCGCATTTGCCTGGATGAAGATGTGCAGTGTCGCCAGATGACAACGGGCTTGGAGCGCTATCGGTTCACGCACTGCTGTTTGCCAGAGATCGATCGTCAGGATATTGACCTGACCACCATCTTCCTTGGCAAAACACTCGGCGCACCGCTTTTGATCTCGTCCATGACAGGCGGCACGGATCACGCCAAACTGATTAATCAGCGGTTAGCAACGATCGCCCAGCACTACCGCTTGGCGATGGGGGTTGGCTCTCAGCGGGTAGCAGTCGAACAGCCCACTGTGGCGGAAACGTTTGCGGTGCGTGCCGTTGCACCCGATATTCCCCTCTTTGCAAATCTGGGAGCGGTGCAGTTGAACTACCGCTATGGACTGGATGAGTGCCGTCGGGTGGTCGATGACCTCGAAGCGGATGCCCTCATTTTGCATTTGAATCCGCTACAAGAATGCATTCAGACCAATGGCGACACCAATTTTCGGGGCTTGTTGGAAAAAATTGTGGTGCTGTGTGAAACGTTGCCTGTCCCTGTGATTGCCAAGGAAGTGGGTAACGGCATTTCGGCGGCGATGGCAATCAGGCTGATGGAAGCAGGTGTGGCGGCGATCGACTTAGCCGGGGCAGGCGGCACCTCTTGGGCACTGGTGGAAAGCGCACGAGCAACAGACGATCGGCAGCGGCGTTTGGGTCAAACCTTTGCAGACTGGGGGCTACCCACCGCTGAGTGTCTGACCGAAGTGAGAGCGATCGCGCCTCACATCCCGCTCATTGCCTCTGGTGGACTGCGCGATGGGTTGGATGCAGCAAAGGCGATCGCCCTGGGTGCCGATCTGGCTGGCATGGCGCTTCCCTTCTTGCAAGCGGCTCATGAATCGGAAGAAGCGCTTTATGAGTTGGTGGAGATTCTCATCGCCGAGATGACGACTGCAATGTTTTGTACGGGGTGTGAAAATTTGGGAGCGCTGCGATCGCCCGGAATCCTGCAAAAACTCTAAGCGCGTCCAGAAAGCATCAAAACTTACGCCTTTTGACCAAAACCTCGGAGGTTCAGGCGACTACATGTTTGCGGTGCTTGATGCTTGCTTAAATCTCCTCGGTTGACCTCAAGACTCGGTCTCAGTTACTCTCGTAGCAAAATCTCAGTTTGTGTTATGAAAGCTCAACTGTGTGTTGCTGTTGGTCTGCTGACCAGTCTGGTATTCTTTGCTGATGAGTCACCAGCAGTAGCGCAAAAAGGAACAAGCAACACACCTCCTACGCTTCCACGTCCACTCCTCTCAATCCCACCTTCACTTCCCTCAATCCCACCTTCGCTTCCCTCAATCCCGCCGCCACGCCTCAAGACTCCAGTTGTAATTCCACCCCTCCGGATAGTGCCGTTTGGTCCACCGACCGGGGCAAGACCGCGTGTACCAGCCAAGCCGATCGTCGTGTCTGAGTTGATCGAACGTCTTCGGACTGCCGATTCAGGCGATCGCGCAGACATCATCCGACAGCTTGGTGACACCAAACAAGCAGTTGTACCCGCATTGGTGAAAGCGTTAGACGACCCCGATCCACTAGTCAAAAGCGGTGTGGCAGAAGTATTAGGGAATCGCATGGATGAAGCGGTGCCAGCCCTTCCTGGTTTGATTGCAATGATGACCGATCGACGACGAGCGATCGTACCAGCAGCTCCCTTCAGCTATCTATACGCCTTACCACAGCCGCTTCGTTTACCCTATGACGAACGGCGTTATCCACCCATCGCTCCCAAAAACCCTGAAAACCTGCTGCGCGTGACGGCGATCGCGGCGATCGGCAAAATTGGCTTACCTGCCAGAACCGCCGCTACAGACCCGTTGACCCAGGCATTACAAGACCCTAATCCCTGGGTGCGGCTGAACGCAACGTGGGCACTGACAGAAATTGGGGCACAGGTGCCTCTTTTGAATCAGTGGTTAGATGCCCTACAGTCTCCTGATCCCAACCTTCGACAGAGTGCAGCCGATGTCTTCCAGGACTCTAGATCACTCTTGCCGAAAGCATTAGGAGCAGAGGCAAATGACAGCACTGCCCCCCGCCTGCTTACAACTCTCAGAGACGACGACCCTACCGTTCGTAGTGCCGCAAAACGGGCATTGAAGCTCTTGGGAGTAGGCGCATTACCCAAACTGATACAAGCACTCCAAGCACCAGAACCCATCGTTCGCTTAGAATCTGCCAGTCTGGTAGGCAGTTTGGGAGCTGTTGCAGAGCCAGCAGTACCTGCTTTGCTCACGCTGCTGAATGATTCTGGACAATATGTGTCGCAGTCGGCAAGTCCTTATAGCAGACTTCTCGTACTCCCAGCAGAAGCAGCCGATTTTGATTACTACCCGCGTGTGCCTGACAACCCGGATGCTCTGGTGCGAGTGAATGCGGCGATTGCGCTTGGCAAATTGGGCGATCGTCGGGCGATTTCGCCCCTCACGGCTGCGCTCAAGGACAAGAACCCGTGGATGCAGCTTGCCTCTGGGTGGGCATTGCTTGTTCTCAAACAGGATAATGCTTTACCTGTGGTTGGTCGTCTGGTACAGCACCCCGACACCTCGATTCAATCAACCGCGCTGTCTCAGTTAGAGGGCTATGGGGCGCAAGCGGCACCCTATATTTTGCCTTATTACAAGACGCTCTTAGAAGCCAAAGATGATTACCGCCGCAATGGTGCGATTATCGAGGCTGGACGCTTTGGAACTGCTGCTCTGGAGCTAGTGCCTAAACTTCGAGTGTTGCTTGCAGGCAACCAGAGAAACTCACCAGGGTATGCTGCGACAGCTTTAGGGCAAATTGCCCAAAGTACATCGGCTGCCTGGAGCAATGGTAATCTCTCTAGCCAGCAACGGACTCAGGCGATCGCTGAGTTCAGCAAAGTGCTGGCAATTATGAATGCTCCCAATGCACGCTTTAATCGTCAACCCACCGATCGTGTCCGCAACGCTCTCAACACCTTGAAAGGCAGGTTGCCGTAGCCTGGGGCGATCGTACCTCACATCCCACTCATTGCCTCTGGTGGCTTTGACTCCCATCGCCTACGGCATCGCTCCTCGATCGACTCCAGTGCCAAACAAAGCCCAGCGATTTTGCAAAAAATGATGTTGCCTGGATGCGCGGTGTCATAATGGAACCACTGACTGCTTACATTCAATTCGCAACCCGCTATACGTTATGTCACAAGGACAGGGATTTGGCTTCGGTCTCGGCAAAATGAAAGAGCTGACAGAAGCCTTTAAGAAAGCACAACAGGTTCAAGAAGGAGCCAGACGGCTTCAGGAAGAACTCGAACAGATGGAAATTGAAGGTGAATCCGGTGGTGGATTGGTGAAGGTTGTGCTCAGCGGCAACCAGGAACCCCTTAGTGTCACCATTGCGCCCGATGTCCTTGGGGAAGGTGCAGAGGTGCTTTCTGATTTGGTGACAGCAGCCATGAAGGATGCCTATAACAAATCCACCACCACCATGCGAGAGCGGATGGAAGAACTAACGGGTGGACTTAACCTCCCAGGCATGTAATTTTTTGCCGCACTCCCTGCTGAGCTGAGACGGTGTGAGTCATTGACGCGATCGCGGCGTTGAATAAGCTCCATCGTTTCTTGTCTCAAATGTCAGGTCTCAAATGTCAGGCGGCATCTTCAAACGGCTGTGATTGGCTCACTAGCTGCGATAGATTTATTTGGCGTGAACGACGCTGGCTAAACAATGCCCTACAAGCTGCTGTTTGTTTGTCTTGGTAATATTTGCCGCTCTCCCTCCGCAGAAAACATCATGAACCATTTGATTGCTCAAGCAAATTTGAGCGATCGCATTGTGTGTGATTCCGCAGGAACAGCAGGCTATCATGTCGGGAATCCGCCCGATCGACGCATGGCGATCGCGGCGCAAAGGCAAGGAATTACCCTGTGTGGTAGTGCCCGACAGTTTGTGAAAGCTGACTTTGAGACGTTCGATCGTATCCTGGCAATGGATCGAGAAAATTTGGTCAATCTTTGCGCCCTTGACCCAAGCGGCAAGTATCGCCACAAAGTCCAGTTAATGTGCGACTTCTGCACGCGCCATACTCTGAAAGAAGTTCCTGATCCCTACTATGGTGGCACTGAAGGCTTTAATCAGGTCATTGCTTTGCTGTTTGATGCCTGTGAGGGCTTGTTAGCTGAGGTGACGCAAGAACTGGCGGCAGGCAAATAGGATTTAACGGCTATTTGCAAATCGTTGAACCGTAAAGGTTATAGCGTTTAGCGATTGATTGCCAGATACCCCTGTAACTGCTGATTGCGCTGTCTGGTTAAGCGAGTGAGGCACTGGTTTCGCGCTGCATTGCCACCACTGCTGGCTTCAAACTCACAGGTAGAGTCCCGAAAGGCAATCCAGGCAAGTTCAGCGGTTTCTAGCTTCTGTTTGCGATCGTGTTCAAGCCGTTGCAAAAGTTGCTGATAAAGCTGATTGAGTCGTCGATCGGCGTTCTGGTAATTGTTTCTACCCGCAGGACTTTTGCCAGTCAGGTAGGTGCTGAAGTCAGCCGTGCGTCGTTGGGTGATCTGATCTTTACAGCCAGAAACAAGCATGGGCTGCATGGTGCCGCCTTCTGCTTCACTGCCATAAAACTCGCATTCGGTATCGCGGAATTTAATCCACCGTAGTTGGGCATCGGTCAGCTTTTGGCGGCGTGCGGCGGATAGTTTGGGTAAGAGGGCTTGATAGGTACGATTGAGGGCGCGATCGGCGCTTTCATAGCTCATCCCAGCACAAATGTTCATCTCTGTCTGCGTTTGAGCTTTGTCGCAGTTGGGTTGTTGTGCCAACTCAGTGGCAGTGGCAGTGGCTGTGAGACAGGGGGTAGCGATCACAACGCCAGTCAAACAGACCAGCAACGTCAATGTGAACCGGGTCAGCATGGGGTGATAGGTAAACATGAGCACAGGCTTTCGATGCAAGGGATGTGGTGAAGCGACAGTAGACGGTTTCAACCTGCGAGGAAGCAATTCCGGAACAAGCCTGATCTCGATCGCGTAAAGAGATGTGTGCAGGTCAGCGTTCTAAATCATTGCATGTCAAACCTGGTTTTAAATAGTAGGGAGGGGCTTCGGTTCATTGGAGCAACCAACGCCAAAGGGGGTTACACTCCAATAGCCTTGAACCTATGATTTTTAGCTGCGATTTGAGTTGAGCCTATGAAGTCTTATCTGGCGGCTGCTGTGCAAATGACCAGCCTGCCCAATCTCGAAAAAAATTTAATCCAAGCGGAGGAATTAATTGACCTGGCAGTCCGTCAGGGCGCTGAACTGGTTGCCCTACCCGAAAATTTCTCGTTTTTAGGGGACGAGCATGACAAGCTAGCTCAAGCAGAGGCGATCGCAGTTGCCAGCGAAAAATTTCTCAAGACGATGGCACAACGCTTTCAGGTAACGCTGCTGGGTGGCGGATTTCCAGTGCCCGTTGGGAATGGCAAGGTGTATAACACAGCGCTACTGGTTGACCCAAATGGGGAAGAGTTGGCGCGGTACGAAAAAGTTCACCTGTTCGATGTCAACGTGCCCGATGGCAACACCTATCAAGAATCTGGCACGGTGCTGGCAGGTGTACGACTACCGCCCGTGTATCCGTCTAAAGAACTCGGCAATCTGGGGCTATCTGTTTGCTACGATGTGCGCTTTCCCGAACTCTATCGCCACTTAGCGCAGATGGGCGCAGAAGTGCTGTTTGTACCCGCCGCGTTTACGGCGTTTACGGGCAAAGACCACTGGCAGGTGCTACTGCAAGCACGGGCGATCGAAAACACCTGCTACGTCCTGGCTCCTGCTCAAACGGGACGGCACTACGCCATGCGCCAAACTCATGGACACGCAATGGTCATCGACCCCTGGGGGATGGTGCTAGCCGATGCAGGGGATGAACCCGGTGTGGCGATCGCCGCGATCGAACCTTCTCGCCTGGTACAGGTGCGCCGTCAGATGCCCTCGTTGCAGCATCGGGTGTTTGTGTAGGGCGAGAGGAGAGAGGGGTGAGGAGAGAGGAGAGAGGGGTGAGGAGAGAAGGCTAAAGGCTAAAGGCTGACTGTTGACCGCCAAGCTCCCTATTCCCCATTTCCTACTCCCCTCTGCTTAACCTTCTGCAATAGAAACTGTACATTGGTAAGGAACATTTTCCTAAGAGCCAATGGTAGATTTCATAACTTGGTTGACCGTCCCAGTGATGCGTAATGGTGCATCAGTGCTGCTTGGCAGTCCCTTAGTGGCTACAGCGGCTGAGGCAACAAACGGATCTCTAGTGCTGGCAGGAGTGTTGCTAAGTCTGGTGGTCATCTTCCTGGCAAGCAAGATTGGGGGTGAGTTGTGCGATCGCCTTAACCTACCCCCTGTTTTAGGAGAGTTGGTGGGTGGGGTTGTTGTAGGAGTATCTGCCCTTAATCTGCTGGTGTTTCCGGGCAATGGTGAAGACGGTAGCCACTCGCTGATCATGGGGCTGATGCAATTGACGGCAAACCTCAGTCCAGAGGCGTTGACTTCGGTGTTTCAGTCGCAGAGCGAAGTTATTTCTGTCTTGTCAGAACTGGGCGTAATCATTCTGCTGTTTGAGATTGGCTTGCAGTCTGATCTGAAGGAGCTTTTGCGGGTGGGACCGCAGGCTACGCTGGTGGCAGTGGTTGGGGTAGTCGTGCCTTTTGCCTGTGGCACGATCGGGCTGAGCCTCATTTTTGGCATTCCCACCATCCCCGCGATTTTTGCTGGAGCGGCGTTGACTGCCACCAGTATTGGCATTACAGCAAAAGTGCTGGCAGAAATGCAGCGCCTGAGTACCCCTGAAGGACAGATCATCATCGGTGCAGCGGTTATGGATGATGTGCTGGGCATCATCGTGCTGGCGGTGGTTGCCAGTCTTGCCCGCGATGGCTCAGTGGAACCCACGAAGGTAGCTTACTTGATTGTGAGCGCAGGAGTGTTTTTGGTCGGTGCCATTTTAGTAGGACGCTTTCTCAGCCCGCTCTTTGTGGCACTGGTTAATGGCATGAAAACACGGGGACAACTGTTGTTAGTGTCTCTAATTTTTGCGTTTATTCTGGCGTATATTGCGGCGATGATTCAGCTAGAAGCCATTCTGGGAGCTTTTGCAGCAGGATTGGTGCTAGCAGAAACCGAGAAGCAGCGAGAGTTAGAGGAAAAGGTGGTGCCGATCGCCGATATGCTCACGCCTGTGTTTTTTGTCGTAGTCGGTGCCCGTACCGATCTGAGCGTGCTGAATCCGCTGGTGCCGGAAAATCGTCCTGGGCTGATTATCGCGACGTTTTTGCTTGTCGTGGCGATTGTGGGCAAAGTGGTGACGGGCTTCACCGTGTTTGGCATTCCAGGGGTCAATCGACTGGCGATCGGGGTAGGCATGATTCCCAGAGGCGAGGTGGGGCTGGTGTTTGCGGCGGTTGGCTCTGAGAGTGGCGTGCTGTCCAAACCGCTGGAAGCGGCTGTGATTGTCATGGTGATTTTAACCACGTTTCTTGCTCCGCCGTTGCTGCGGCTGGTGTTTGCCCAGTCCGATCAATCTGGGATTGGCAATCTCGATCAGGAGTTAGCCCAGGTGATCACGTTGAATCCCGGCTTGGTGGATTTAGAAGGAATTGAGCCGGACTCGAAATAACATAGGGCGCGTCATCAATGCAGCTCCGAAGCCTTGCAGTATCAGCATTGTCGCGCCCATCTAACAACAGAAGCCAGGGGCTAGAACCCTGATTGACTGACAAAAGTCTTGAAAGGCTGGTCGCTTCGTTGCTCACCCGCCCGTGATTAAAATCCGGGCTAAGGGTGCGAAACCCGTTCAAACGGGTTGTAAAGCTCTCCTAGTCCTCTACCCTTCGGGAAGGCAAAGCCTAGAGAGGACTTTCTTCCATCAGCCCGCACTTTCAGTGCAGGGCGGGTTCAAGTACTCGCTAAAAGATTTGTCAGTCAACCAGGCTAGAACCTCTGCTGCAAGTGATATGTAGTCATAATTGATGACAGCCCCTAGAAATTCCGATCGCACCTTTGGTCCATCGGGTATATTCTTACAGCAGTTTTGTATTGTGGACGCTCGCGTTCTGTCATCACGGATGCTCGACGTTCGGTTGCTGTAGCCAGACACTGGGCGGCTAAAAACGAGGATCGTCACGTTACCGGCTGCAATGTGTTATCACTCTTTCGGTGTGTTTGGTGAGCAGAAAACTCTCTTGGGGTATGAAACTTGGGGCATGAAACTAAAACCGCCAATTTGCGTCAGGCACATGTACGCGCAGATTGCTTGGCGACGGTTGGGCGACAGAGGACATCTGTACAGCTTCAAAATCGACCGGATTGATGGTTTAGCGGAGCGGAGTTGTTGAATTGAAGCCCTGCGATCTTAGCCAACATCCTGAAGCGATCCAAAAGAGGATGTTCTGTAGAGGGCGAGTTCGATAAGCGCCCGTGATGGCTGGCTCTGCACCGCATCCATTGCCACGATCGCGAACGATGTACCCAGGTCGACCCCATCGGCGATCGACCTCAATGGGTGTGATGGCGCGAGTGTGAGGAGACTGAGTTGTGAACTGTTCCTGGCTGCTGTCCAGCTTTTTGAGAACCAGCTTTTTGAGAACCTGACGAGATACCGTGAAACACTTTCCCCATTTTCTGCTCACTGCAACGTCCCTTTTACTCTTGGCGGCTCCGGCACATGCTTCGCGGCTGGAATCATGGCGGTTTGACTCTAACCGCAACCAGTTGGAATTCATCACCGATGAAGACGTACAGCCCCGGGCACAGCTTATTTCCGACCCAACGCGACTGGTGATAGATTTGCCAGGGGTGATTTTGGGTCGTCCGGCTTCCACACAGTCTTATGGGGGCGCGATTCGGTCTGTAAGGCTAGGGCAATTCGATCGCGGTGCCGCACGACTGGTGGTAGAACTTGCACCGGGCTACACGATCGACCCCAACCAGGTCAAGTTTCGGGGTATCACGGCACGACAATGGACGGTACAGCTCCCGACTCCGCAACTTCTGCCTGCTGATACGGCTGTAAACACCCCATCAGGTGGCGTTACGGGAGGTAGTAATCAGTCTGGCTCCTCGACTCAGATTCAGGGAGTACGGGTCACGCCCGATGGCATTTTTATCCGCACCAACGGTGGCTCACCGACGCTGAATGTAAGCCGTAGTGACGATCGTGGTCAGATTACGGTGGATGTGCAGGGCGCAACGCTGGCTCTAGCAGCCCCACGCGATGTGCTGGTCAACCGTTTAGGCGTTAACCGCGTCACGCTGAGTCAGCCGCAAGCATCACCGCCTGTCGCTCGTATTACCCTCAATGTCGATCGCAGTAGCCCCGATTGGCAAGCCACAACGAGCAGTGTGGGTGGGCTAGTGTTGCTTCCCACCAGTAAAGTGGCATCGGGTGGTGAAGGCAATACAGCACCTACGCCTGTGTTTCGTCCAGGCGCACTTGCCACGATCGAGTCGATCGCGCTAGAAAACAACGATTCTCAGCTTGTGGTGCGCGCGAGTCAGCCTTTGAAGTACACCACCGGATGGGATCGGGCTACCGGTGCGTATCGCGTCACCATCAATTCGGCTCAGCTATCCAAAACAGTCAAGGGACCACAGCTTGAAGCCTCCAGTCCTGTGCTTAAGCTACGGCTGCGGCAAGAGACCGCGAATACGGCTGTGATTTTGATTACGCCCGCTTCAGGAGTGCTCATTAGCGACCTGAATCAACCGAGCCAACAATCGCTGGCACTGCAACTCCAGCGCAGTCGATCGCCCGTTGCGGTACAGCCCAACCCCTCTGCCAATATTCCTGTACCGGTTGCCCCTCGAACGGATCCAGTTGCACCTCCGTCGAACTATCCCAATCCTGATCCGCCCAGAGCGACGAACGGACGACCCGTTGTGATTATCGACCCAGGGCATGGCGGTCCTGATCCAGGCGCGATCGGTATTGGTGGCTTACAAGAAAAAGGTATCGTGCTGGATATTGGGCAGAAAGTGGCGGCGATTTTGGAGCGGCAGGGCGTACAGGCTGTGATTACCCGATCGGACGATCGTGATCTGGATCTGGAACCGCGTGTGCAACTGGCAGAACGCATCAACGCCACGGTTTTTGTCAGCATTCATGCCAATTCCATTAGCCTCAGCCGACCCGATATCAGCGGACTGGAAACCTACTACTATCAAAGCGGGCTAAACCTGGCTCGCACGATCCATCAAAGCGTGCTTGAAGGCACTGGGATACAAGATCGAGGGGTGCGATCGGCGCGTTTCTATGTGCTACGCAAAACGTCGATGCCATCGGTGCTGGTAGAAGTGGGCTTTGTCACGGGACGCGATGATGCCGCCAAGCTGTCTGATGGCAACTACCGTACCCAAATGGCAAATGCGATCGCACGGGGTATCTTGCGGTATCTTGGGCGCAGTTCATAATTGGACACCATGTAACCTTTGCAGATTGTAAAATCTGTGAGACCGTAAAGATTCATAAAGCTGGAAAGGGTTCGTCAGTAGGAGGAGTGAGGAGTGTCAGGTGATCGTTTTGCCCGCAGCAGCCGTACCGATCAAAATGCTGCACCGATCGGATTATTTGATAGTGGTCTGGGTGGTTTGACCGTACTGCGCGAACTCTATCGCCAGTTGCCCTACGAATCGGTTATTTATTTTGGTGATACCGCCCGACTGCCCTACGGCGATCGCACCCCTGCCCAAATTTTGCAGTACGTGCGAGAAATTCTTGCCTGGATGGAGCAGCAGGGCACCAAAATGGTGATCATGGCGTGCAACACCAGTTCTGCCCTGGCACTAGAGACCGTGCGCTCTGAGTTTGACTTACCCATTTTAGGGCTGATTTTGCCGGGAGCCAGAGCTGCGGTGCAGCAGGGTCGCCGCATTGGGGTCATTGCTACACCCGCAACGGCAGCCAGCCATGCCTACAGCCAAGCCATTTTAGAAATTGATGCGACAACGCAAGTGTGGGAAGTGGGTTGCCCTGAATTTGTCCCGCTCATTGAATGCGATCGGCTGCACGACCCGTATACAACCGCGATCGCCCAGGTTTATCTGGAGCCGTTGATCCAGCAGCAAATCGATACGCTGATCTATGGCTGCACGCATTATCCCTACTTAGCGCCCATTCTGCGTCCGCTTTTGCCCTCATCGGTGAAGTTGGTAGACCCAGCGGTTTCGGTTGTTGCCGCCGCCGCGCAAGAACTCGATCTCCTGGCACTCAAAAATCTCCGCCCACCTGCACCGACGCGCTTCTGTGTGAGCGGCTCACCCCGCACCTTTAGCCAACTTGCAACCTCCTGGCTCGGCTGCACCCCCACTGTGGAACAGGTGATTCCCGCCCAAATGGCTCAACCAGCGACATAAGACCCTGCTGCCTGGTTTTCAGACACCCTTCAGAAGCACCCGTAGAAGGAGAGGCTGCTAGGGGCTGTCATCAATTAGCTCCGAAACCTTGCAATATCAGCAGTGTCACACCCGTCTCAACACACCAGGCTAGGGGCTGGAACCCTTGCTGCAAGCAATGTGTAGTAGTAATTGATGACAGCCCCTAGTCCACTCGATCGCCTATCTTAGAGCGCGAGACGAGCTAGCTGATTTTTTAGCCGCACCTTCAATGGTCTCAGTTGACCTTAATGGAGCGTGTCGAATGGTTGCGCGTTCTCACCCAAGCCTGTTAACCCCACAGTAGCTGTCTGGCATCAAACCGCGTTTTGACTGTGCTCATTCGACCGTGCTCAACAGTTACCATCTCTGTGAGTTGAGCGGAGCCTAAACCCAAGCTAAGATAACTGGATCATTACGTTGTCGGGCTGGTAACACGATGCCAGACCCTCTGACCAGACGCATTTAAACCAGTGCAAGTAGCCCCAGCTTTGCGTTTAGCCACTTAGGGAGATCCAACGAAAATGTATAAAAAGGAAGTTTTATGTTCTATAGACGGGTGGCTTAGCTTAAGATAGATGGAGAATAATTAAAGTTTCGTAACCTTATACCGCCTGAGTCGGACATCCATGACTTCAGCTACTTCCCTTTTTTCTCCGGTTGAAACAGATTTGCAGGTGCTGACGGAGAACCTCAAGAACCTCATCGGGGCACGCCACCCAGTTCTGTATGCCGCCGCAGAACATCTTTTTGGAGCTAAGGGAAAGCGAGTCAGACCCGCGATCGTCTTCCTGGTTTCACGCGCCACCATGTTGGATCAGGAGATTACGCTCCGTCATCGCAGACTCGCTGAGATCACTGAGATGATTCACACTGCCAGCCTGGTACATGATGATGTGGTGGACGAATCAGATCTGCGTCGCGGTCTGCCAACCGTACACAGTAGTTTTGGGAATCGAATTGCCGTGCTAGCTGGCGACTTTTTGTTTGCCCAGTCGTCCTGGTATCTGGCAAATCTGGATAATTTAGAAGTGGTGAAACTGCTCTCCCAGGTCATTATGGATCTGGCAGAAGGCGAAATTCAGCAGGGGTTGAACCGCTTTGCGACCCATCTGACGATCGACGAATATCTGGAGAAAAGCTACTACAAAACAGCCAGCTTGCTTGCCAATAGTGCTAAAGCCGCCGCTACCTTAAGCGAAACCTCTACTGCCTTAGCCGATGACCTGTTTCAGTATGGTCGCCATATTGGGCTGGCGTTTCAAATCATCGACGATATTCTTGACTTCACTGGCTCAACAGAAGCCCTGGGCAAGCCTGCCGGATCTGACCTAAAGAGCGGCAATTTAACGGCACCTGTTCTGTATGCACTCGAAGAGAAGCCTTACCTCGAAGTGCTGATTGAGCGTGAATTTGCTCAACCAGGTGACTTGGAGCAGGCACTAACGTTGGTGCGTGATAGCAACGGCATTGAACGATCGCGCGAACTGGCAACGCACCACACCCGCACTGCGATCGAGCATTTGGCAGACTTGCCCCCTTCAGAATCGCGTCAGGTTTTAGTGAAGCTAGCAGATTACGTTCTTAGTCGCCTTTATTAAGGCAGAAGGCAGGAGGCAGAAGGCAGAAGTTCAGAAAGCGGGGAAGAAGACTTGAGGTGTCGATAGCTCCTTCATTGAGCGGGAAGCAAGCTGCAAGCCTGGTTTCCCCTACAGGAAACATCCTTCCTTTAGAGAAATTGCATCTAAGGTCTATACAGCGCCTTGGATCGTAAGTTGATAGGTCATGGTCGCTTGAGCACCATTTGCCTGTTTGAACGAGCCAGAAAGGGGAGCCGCATAGCTAGAGAGAGGACTGGCAACCAGTGCAATATGCCGATCGGCGACCGCCAGCCCATGCGTTGGATCATAGCCACGCCAGCCGCCACCCGGTAAATAGACCTCAGCCCAGGCGTGAAGATGACGATCGTCGCTATCGAGATCGCCCTCCTGATAGCCACTGACGAACCGAGCCGCCAAACCGATCGCTCGACAGGTTTCCACAAACAGCACCGCAAAATCTCGACAGGTACCCGATCGCGTTGTCCACGTCACACCGGGAGGCAGCGGATCGCCCGTCTCGCGGATTGTGTACTGACAACCCTTATAGAGACGCTGATTGAGTTCACTTAAGAAGCTTAGAGTGTTGCCATTCACCGCCTGCACAATTTCTTGTGCCAGTTGGAGCGCGATCGAGTCAATGCCCGCTGGATAGAGCACCTGTTGTCCGCCCAAATAAGGCTGTAGCTGCAACAGTAAGGACGAGGGATAGTCGATCGGCAGCCGCGTTGCCCAGGTCTCCAGCAAGTAATCAAACGGATTCGTGCGATGGGTTTCCACCGATGCCAGTACCTGAACGGTTAGCTTCTCCGTTTCTTCTGGCTTAAACCGCAGCGTGATCAAAGTATTGCCATCCAAATCAGTCGCGATCGATTCCTGTAAGGGTGTCGGCATCACATTAAGCGAAAACGATCGCACCGTCTGCCAACTGTCACTCCGAGGATATAGCCGCACTGTATGCGGTAGCAAGCTCACAGGCTGGCTGTAGCTGTAATGGGTCGTGTGGCTGATTTGGTAAAGCACGAAGAGTTGTTAGTTGTTAGTTGTTGGTTGTTAGAAAGAGGCAGAAGGATGAGGGATGAAGGATAAAAAAGCTGACGGCTGACGGCTGACCGCTAAATCAACTCAAAACTCAAAACTTTCACCCCTCACTCCTCTCTCCTCTCTCCTCACCCGATCGGCTGAAGCGCTACGAAGGTTTCAAAAATCTTCTTGCCCACGTCGTTCATACGAAGCTGCAAGTCATCCAGGGTTTCGTGCAGTCCCGTGTCTATGATGTCTTCGATCGTGAGGTAGTCGAGGTCAGAGCGGAGCCGTCCTAGTGTGCGTTCAACGGGGGTGCGCCAGGTGCCAATGGGGGTGCCAATGATCTGGTGAAGCGATCGTTCGGCTTGCAGGATACAAAAGCGCACCGATCGGGGAAAGTTTCGCTCCAGGATGAGAAATTCGGCAACTGAATTGGGTGAAATGCGATGGATGCCCTGCTTGCGATACATCTCGTAAGCACTGGCAGATTTGAGTAATGCCATCCACTGAAGCTCGTCCAGGGTGCTGCCCACATCTTTCACGGATGGCAGCAAAATGAAATACTTCACGTCTAGAATCCGTGCTGTTTTGTCTGCCCGCTCCAGAAATCTGCCAATTTGCCCAAAATGCCAGCCTTCGTTTTGGGTCATGGTGGCATTCATCACGCCAATAAACTGGTGGCTTGCCAGCTTCACTTCCTCAAAAAAGCGGAGGATGGCAGACAAATCCTGAAGCGATCGTGTCTGCGCCACTTCCGTCACCATCAGATAAAACTCATTCACCTGATGCCACATTTCCGACGAGATGATTTCGCGCACCGATCGGGCATTTTCCCGCGCAATGCGTAGACAAGAGACGATCGAATTGGGATAGTTTGGATCGAATGTGAGAAATTGAATTACCTTTTCGGCAGTTGCTTCGCCATAGCGCTCTTGAAACAGCGGCAAATCACCCGTCGTTAACACGATCGGTTCCCACTGTTGCGTTATGCCTGCGGGCGAATCTAACAGCAAGTTCAAATTCACTTCCACAAAACGAGCCACATTTTCGGCACGTTCTACATAGCGATTGAGCCAGTAAATTGAATCAGCAACACGACTTAGCATTTGGAAAAAGTTTTTAGTTTTTAGTTTTTAGTTTCTGGTTGTTATTGGTTGTTAGCGACTAGCAACTAACAACTAACAACTAACAACTATTTACACACGACCCACGTATCTTTGCTGCCACCACCCTGGGATGAATTCACTACGAGCGACCCTTTGCGGAGGGCAACGCGAGTTAATCCACCCGGACTCACGTAGACTTTTTTGCCATACAGAATATAGGGGCGTAAATCAACGTGGCGACCTTCAAAGTGGTCATCGACTAGCGTAGGAACCCGTGATAGAGAAAGCGTTGGTTGGGCGATGTAGTTGCGGGGTGAGGCTTGAATCCGTCCAGCAAAATCCTCTCGTTCCTTTGGCGTTGCGGTGGGACCAATCAACATGCCGTAGCCACCTGATTCATCGGCTGCTTTGACGACCAGCTTGTCTAGATTTGCTAAAACGTGCTGCTGTTGCTGTAGCTCCCAACACAGATAGGTGGGCACATTAGCTAGAATTGGCTCCTCGCTGAGGTAGTAGCGAATCATGGCTGGCACGTAGGAGTAGATAACTTTATCGTCTGCAATGCCTGTACCAAGTGCGTTTGCCAGCGCTACTTTGCCAGAGCGGTAGACATCCATCAGTCCAGGGATCCCCAGCAACGAATCGGGACGAAAGGCTTTGGGGTCGATAAAGATATCGTCAATACGGCGATAAACGACATCTACTCGCTTGAGCCCCTTCGTTGTCCGCATTTGCAGATAGCCGTCTGCCACAACCAAATCGCGCCCTTCGACCAGTTCTACGCCCATCTGTTGCGCCAGGAAGGAGTGCTCAAAGTAGGCAGAGTTGTAGATGCCAGGAGTTAACACTACGACGGTAGGGTCGATCAGGTGTGGAGGGGCGAGGTTAAGCAGGGTTTCTAGCAGATGGCTGGGATATTCTTCCACGGGCTGAATTTGCATCGTGTTGAAGACCAGCGGAAAGGTGCTTTTCATCACGCGGCGGTTTTCAAGCACATAAGATACACCAGAGGGACAGCGCAGATTGTCTTCCAGGACGAACCATTGCCCGTGACGATCGCGCACCAAATCAGTCCCCGTAATGTGAGACCAGATGCCACCGGGCGGCTTGAGACCCATGCACGGCTTCAAAAAACCACTGGCAGAGTAGACAATCTCGGACGGAATCACGTTGTCGCGCAAGATCTTCTGCTCATTGTAAATATCTGCCAAAAACAGGTTAAGCGCGTGGATACGTTGCTCCAAACCCTTTTCCAACGTTGTCCAATCATCTGCCGAGACAATGCGGGGAATGATGTCGAACGGAATGATGCGCTCGGTGCCCTGATTGTCGCTGTAGACATTGAACGTCACACCCATTTTAAAGAGGGCGATCTGTGCCGCTTGCTGCCGTCGCTGCACTTCTTCAGCCGACAGAGAATTGATGCGATCGATCAGCGGCATCGCTTCTACACGCGGCTCACCTTTCGTCACAAACAATTCATCGTAAAAGTTTTCTGGCTCGTAGTCGTTGAATTGCACAGCGCGTGATCCAATGCGTACCTCCTCATGAATAAAGGCGAGAAGGGATGCAAACAGTAGCCTCTGATACCTTTTTCGGATTAGCACGATCGCTTGTGGGCGGATTTAGTGGTTCACCAGGAAGCGCAAAAAGCTTGTAAGTCCGAATGCGAATGCCTAACGCGATCGCGCCATCCCTACTTTAAGCAACCAGTCCAGCCAGAACGCCAGCTTTGCATTCGGAAACTTGTCGATCGATGACGAAGGCATAACGAGGACATTGCTCCAGTTTTAGAAATTCGTCCTGATGGATTGACAAATCTTCCGTAACAGGTAACAGGAACCTAACACGAACTAAATTTATGGGCTTTCATCCAACCGCATTGTTACCAGGCTTGCTGCTACTGCTTCTAGCTTCGGATTTACGTGATGCCAAGGCGAGCGCTAATCAGGCGCTACGTTCCCTGGAACAATCCGCACCACTCACTCAGTTAGCGGACGGAACTGTGCAAACGTTTCACCGGGGCAGTGGTCGTCGCCAACTCTTCCGGGAATTGACGCTGCTTGGGGCGTAGCTGCCTGCCAGGTTATACCATCCAGCGTGTAGACTCTTACGCCCTGTCCGCAGGATGCTGTTATCGGTTGACCATGCTAGAACGCTAGCTCCTTGCCTGTTTCACTGCCTCATGGTTTGAACAGTTCTGTGGCGCGATCGCACCCAATGTGTAATCAAATGTGTGATCAAGCAGATGTGTGATCAAAATCGTTGCTCTCAACATACATTGGCGGCATGCTGAAGCGTGAGTTGATATTGACCTGTTTTTAACTCGTTCATATTGCTTCCTTACCATGTACATTGTGCAGAGGTCTCTATGAGACAACACTACGAGACAACATTTAGCCGTGAGCTGACGTATGAGTGAATGGAAGCGCTTTCTGTTTATGACGTTACGACCTTCCTGGAGTAATCTGTTACAAAGTGAGCTGCACTTCTACGGAAGAATTTTTTGCCTGCATCGCCCAGCGTTCAGAGCGGAAAGATCTATCAAGCGTGGAGTCTAGTAACGTTGATTCTCAGTTTAAAGCTTGAATTGTTGGGGAATACTAGGATAATAAACAACTAAGGAATTGAAATGAGCCGTTTACCGATTGCAGTGACAGGCTAGTCTAGTTTACGCGCCATTGCTGTGTCAGTTACGGCGATCGCAGTCGTCAAGATGTAACAAGACGATGCTCGTAGCATCATCAGTGTTTCCGTAGTGGTTCCAGTGGGTTAGTTTGGTTGACATGATTAAAGACCTCGATCTGATCAAACGTCTCGGTCCTAGTGCCATGGATCAGATCTTGCTCTATTTGGCATTTAGTGCCATGCGAACCAGTGGGCATCGGCACGGAGCGTTTTTAGATGCGGCAGCGACAGCAGCCAAATGTGCGATTTACATGACCTATCTGGAGCAAGATCAAAACCTCCGGATGACGGGTCATTTGCACCATATCGAACCCAAACGGGTGAAGGCGATTGTCGAAGAGGTGCGGCAAGCGCTCACAGAAGGCAAACTGCTCAAAATGCTGGGTTCGCAGGAACCGCGCTATTTGATCCAATTCCCTTACGTTTGGTTAGAACAATATCCCTGGCAACCAGGGCGATCGCGCATTGCTGGCACCAGCCTTACGTCTGAAGAAAAACGCCAAATTGAGCAAAAGCTACTGTCCGACCAGTTGCCCGATGCCCAGCTCATTAACTCCTTCCAGTTTCTAGATCTCATTGAGTTTCTCCACGCTCGCTCTCAAGAGTATGTGCCCGAAGATCAGCAAATGCCGCTCAGTGAGGCGTTGGCAGAACACATCAAGCGGCGGCTGCTCTACTCTGGTACCGTCACTCGACTTGACTCTCCCTGGGGCATGCCCTTCTATGCGCTGACACGAGCCTCCTATTCCCCCGCTGATGAAGAAGAACGCACTTTTTTGATGGTGGAAGACACAGCCCGGTACTTCCGCATTATGAATGCTTGGGCAAAGCGTCAATCGAAAGCTATGCGCGCTCTTGAAGAATTGGATATCCCCGTCGATCGCGTCGATGAGGCATTAAGCGAACTGGATCACGTCATTCGGCAATGGGCTGATCGGTATCACCAGGTTGGCGGTGAACCGTTTGTCATGCAACTGGCGATCGGTCCGAGAGAGGAGGAGTAGGGAGGCAAGGGGAGTTGTTGGTTGTTAGTTTTTAGTTTTTAGAAGGAGTCAGAAGTCAGGAGTCAGAAGTTAGCGAGCAACCAGTTCTCAAAGCTGCATCCTTTAGCCCTACTCCCCCATCTTTCTAACAACCAACAACTAACAACTGGTTCAACTCAAAACTCAAAACTCATAACTCATAACTTCCTCACTCCTCACCCCTTTGCAGGCTTCCCGATCGCCTCTAGCCTCCTCCTGCCCTCAATTTCACCCCTAAACCTGGCTGCTCATTTGGCAGTACCCGTCCATTTTGAAAGCTGGCACCTGTGAAGGGATCGTCCAGTAGATTTAAATGGCTGTCGAGATCCAGGTGATCGGCGAGGGGTGACAGGTGAGCGAAGGCGGTATTGAGTAGCGCGCTGTCGGAGTAGCAGCCAAACATCACCCTTAAGCCACAGGCGCGGGCGGTGTGAATCATGCGCCATGCTTCGGTAAGACCACCTGCTTTCATGAGTTTGATGTTGATGCCGTGGACGCGATCGACCAGCGGCAAAATGTCGTAGCTGGTAAAGCAGCTTTCATCGACAAAAATGGGCAATGGCGATGCTTGATAAAGCTTTGGCAAATCACCTTCCTGTCCTCTAGGCAACGGTTGTTCGATGTAGGTGATGCCCCGATCGGCTAACCAGTGTGCCATTTGCGTTGCTTGCTCTACGTTCCAGCCACCATTCGCATCGATGCTGATCTGACTAATGTGAGGAGCGGCACTTTGGATAGCTACCACCATTGCCTGGTCTGCTTCCACGCCTTCGGGACTGCCAAGTTTCAGCTTGAGCGCCTGGAGAGTTGGCACCTGTCCTAGCCAGTCTTTTACGCGTTGTTGAGCGATGTCGGGTGGGTTGATGCCGATCGTGATCGAGATTGGGACAATGCGATCGCGATCCAGCCCCCACAGTTGCCACAGGGGTAGATTTGCTTGCTTCCCGACCCAATCGTGCAGGGCGATGTCTAGAGCGGCACGGGCAGCAGACGGCAGACGAGCCTCTAGCATCAGTCGCTCAATGCGCTGACGTTCCAACGGGCTGAGAGCTTTCAGCAATGGGGCGATTTTTTGCAGCGATCGCGCGATCGCCTCCGTTGTTTGCGGCTGTTCACCGATCGAAAAGGGCGATGCCTCTCCCCATCCTTCAATGCCCTCATGTTCGATCGCCACGCATACGTTGGTTGTTTGTGCCGTTGTGCCCCGGCTGATCGTGAGCGGGAAGCGTTTGTGAACGGTGAAAAGCTGGATACGGAGTTGCATGAGACGGAGTGGGGAGGCGGAGTGGGGAAGCGGGGGAGCAGAGGAAGTGGGGGGGAGTGGGGGAGCGGCAAACGGAGCAAGGGAAGAAGTTTCGAGTGTTGAGTTGAGGGTGGTATTAGCAATACCTTATCTTCTTCTGACTCCCGCTCCTCACTTCTGACTCCCAACTCTGCTTCCCCTGCCCCTCCTGCTTCCCCTGCCCCCCTTGCTTCCCTCGCTTCCCCTGCTTCCCCTGCCTACTCCTCTCCCTTACACCTCCCTCCAGCCAAACAAGCCTATTGAGGGATTTGTGGAACTTTCGTGATTCGCTTTAATTCAATTTAAGAAGGTAAATCGTTATCTGAATGATAGCAAGGTAGGCATGTTGAGCCATTTTATGCGATCGACAGTCACACGTTTTAAGCGGCTGTCTCGTCGCTGGTTGATCACGTTTTTCGCAAGTCTTTTGGTGCCGATATTGCTCTGGGCAGTGACACCTATGCTTTCGCGTGCAGAGCCATCACAGGCAAAGGTGTTTGAGCAAATTTGGCAGACGGTCAACGATAATTTTTACGACCCGAAATTTAACGGCGTTGACTGGAAGGCGATGCGGCAGAAGTATGCACCCCTGGCGGCTCAGGCGCGATCGCCCGAAGCACTAGCGCCTGTCGTCAACCAAATGCTGGCAGAGCTGAAAGCCTCGCATACCCATTACTACACACCCGCAGAGCCAGAGTACTACCAGCTAGCAGGTGTCTTTTGGCGACGAGGCATCCAGAAGCAGCTCAAGCCTTTTCTACCCAACGGCAAGCTGGAATACGTCGGCATTGGTGCTTATACGCGTGAGGTTGACGGCAAGACGTTTGTGCGTGCTGTGCTGGATGGTTCGCCTGCTGCCAAGGGTGGGCTTAAGGTGGGAGATCAGCTTCTAGCGGTGAATGGCAAGCCATTCCAACCTGTTCAATCCTTTGCTGAACAAGCCGATCGCCCGGTTGAGCTTCAAATTCAGCGCACGCCGACCACGGCACCGCAAACGATCGCCGTCACACCCAAACGCCTCGACCCTACGACGATGTTTCTGGATGCGATGAAGTCCAGTGTCCAGGTGATCGATCGCGGCGGCAAAAAAATCGGCTATATCCACGTCTGGTCGTATGCCGATGATGCCTACCAGCGGCAGCTTGAGCAAGAACTGGGCGATCGTCTTAGCGAGGTCGATGGGCTTGTCTGGGATCTGCGCGATGGCTGGGGAGGAGCCGAACCCAGCTACCTGAATCCGTTTACAGCACCCGCGCTTGATGTGACCTTTACCAACCGCAACGGCAGCAAAGGCAGTTTTGATTTGCCGTGGAGAAAGCCAGTCGTGATGCTGGTCAACCAGGGATCGCGCAGTGGCAAAGAAATTCTTGCCTACGGCTTTCGGCAGTTTCGAGTTGGCAAAATTGTGGGCAGCAAAACGGCTGGGGCGGTGCTAGCTGGGCGTGCTTACATCATGCAGGACGGCAGCTTGCTCTACGTTGCTGTTGCCGATGTGTTGGTCGATGGACAGCGCATTGAAGGCAAAGGCGTTGCCCCGGATATCGATGTGCCGTTTACCGTGCCCTATGCCCAAGGACGCGATCCACAAAAGGACGGGGCGATCGCAGCGGTGCTAGAGGCGATCGGGAAGCCTTTAAAGGGGAGAGGAGTGAGGGGTGAGGAGTGAGGAGTCAGGAGTTAACCCAGTTGTTGGTTGTTGGTTGTTAGCGCATGAGCCATTCCTGATTTCTTCTAAAAACTAAAAACTCTTTAGCATTCATCCCTCATCCTTCATCCCTCATCCCTCATCCCTCTGCCTTTCCCAAACCATCCGCGATCGCTCCCATCGCATTTGTAGACGATCAGTATCAGCCTGTGCATCACGATCTAAGCTCCAAGTCATCAGTTGCTTTCGCACAATAAATACAGATGAAGAAACAAGTACTCGTATTCGGTTTCGGGATTGGATTCGCCTTGTGTGTGGGATCGGTTGCGAGAGCAGTTCAGCCTGCGCCGATCGAGGGCAGCGCTAAGGTGCAGTGGTCTCAGGTCATTAGCGATCCGTTTGATGGGGTTGTGGTGTATGACAAAAACTTCAGCCCGTCTGATCATGGGTTTGTTTTTGTCACAAGCTGGTCAAAAAGCGGCATTCGTGCCACGTACACCTGGTATGAGTCAGACCTGATTGGCTACAAAACCGTTTGGCGGAGTCGCTGGATTCATAACAAGAAGGGTAAAAAGATTGAGGAACGCTACTCTGAGCAGGAGCCAATCTACCGCTACACCCGCTTTGACGATACGCCAAAATCAATTCTATTCGCAGTCAACGGGAAACTTTACACCTATGATGATGGAACCGTCGTACCTGAATTAGCTACTGCGCTTGCCAGTGCTCCACCGGGAAATATGAGAATTCGGCTAGTGTGGGAGAATGGCAAGACGAAGGATATTGAAATCGGTAAAGGCACGGTTGAGGCGTGGAGAACCGTGTTCAAAGAAAAGGTTTGATAGCACGCGATGTCCCTTTTCAGGTTGGGAGGCAACCATGACCACGCTGCTCATTCAAACGGAAAACAGTCCATTGACTGTGAATTTGCCTGCGATCGCCCCCATGACTCCCACGCAGTTCTATGAATTCTGCTTAGCTAACCGCGATCTACGCATTGAACGTACCGCCAGCGGAGAAGTCATCATCATGCCACCCGCTTTCGCCGATACCGGGAATCGAAACTTCAACATTGCTGCTCAGCTTTGGAACTGGACAGAACAAGATGGAACAGGTATCGGCTTTGACTCCAGCGCTGGGTTTACTCTACCAAATGGTGCAACTCGCTCTCCTGATGCCTCATGGATCAGGCTAGAGCGATGGCAGGCATTAACAGGAGAACAAAAAGCCTCCTTTGCACCCATCTGTCCTGATTTTGTGATTGAGCTACGCTCTTCTAGCGACAAGCTGACCAGTTTGCAGAACAAGCTGGAGGAATACATCGCGAATGGGTCTGTGCTGGGCTTTTTGATCGATCGCAAAAACCGCACAGTGCATCTATATCGTCCCAATCAGGAACCAGTTATCCTGGACAACCCCGAAACTGTAAGCGGTGATCCAGAGTTACCAGGCTTTGTCTTACAAATGGCGAAGATTTGGTGATTGGCGAATGTTCAGGATGTTGTCTGTAATATCACTGAGTCAACCTATCAAACTCACATAGCCTTGATATTAAGAGCTTTAGATGAATCACATACTCATTGCTTATAGATAGTTGGAAAGTTCAATTAAATTGCCGTCTGGATCGCGGAAGTAGATCGAATGGAGAACGCCGATCGCGCCTGTTCGTTCAACCGCTTCTCCTAACAGTTCTGCGCCACATAATTACAGATGAGCGATCGCGTCCTCTAAAGGCACTGTGGTAATGAAACACAAATCCGCTGATCCGGGTGTGGGATGGAGTGCTTTTGGCTCAAATTCGTTGCCCATTTCGTGCAGGTTGATCTTTTGCTTGCCGAAGCTTAGCGCTGTGCGATCGTTTCCAAACGTAATCACTTCTAGCCCTAGAGTACGGGTGTAGAAGTCGCAAGTTGCCTGGATACTGCTGACGGTGAGAACCAGATGATCCAGGCGATCGACCTGCATAGAGTTCCTTTAATTAGTGCTCAACACCCAGTAGAAGCATCCGCTTCCCCACTCCCTCACCCCTTCCCCCTTCCCCTTTCACCCCTTACTACCCCCAGTTCCACATCAGCGGATTGTCATCAAACGCATCGGTGACAGTACGCCCAATGTGATCAATTTCTGCCAGGTCTGCATCACTAAGCTTGAGTTCGCCTGCTTTTGCGTTTTCAACGGCTTGTTCGGCATTGCGAACGCCAACGATCGCGTTTGCTTGAGGTTGAGCGACCAACCATGCCAGCGCCAGATTACCAAGGCTAGTTTGGTAGCGATCGGCGATCGGGCGTAGTTTTGCTAACGCGGTTTGAGCACGCTGATAGGTTTCGCCTTGAAACAGCTTGTTCTTCGCACGATTATCTTCGGGCGGGAAGGTATGATCGGCTCCAAATTTACCCGTCAGCAGTCCTTGCGCCAGGGATGAGTAAGCAATGATGGAAATCTTCTGCTCGATGCAATAGGGCACGGCATCCTTCTCAACGTAGCGCCAGAACAAGGAGTAGGGCGGTTGGAGGCTATCAATGCGTCCGTACTGTGCGGCTTCTTCTAATTGCTTCTGAGAGAAGTTAGACACCCCGATCGCCCGAATTTTGCCCTGCTGTTTCAAATCATTGAGTGCCTGCATGGTTTCTGCGATCGGCACCACTTCGCTCTTAAAGGAACCAGAAGGCCAGTGGATTTGGTACAGGTCAATGCGATCGGTCTTCAGATTTTGCAGCGAAGCCTCACAAGCGGCAATCACCTGATCGTATTTCAGATGGTTCGCAAAAACTTTTGTGGCGTAAACAACTCGATCGCGCACATCAGACAACGCTTCAGCCACAACTCTTTCAGAGTGACCATTACCATAAATTTCAGCCGTATCGACGGTGGTAATCCCAGCATCAAAGGCGGCGCGAATGGCTTTAATTGTATCGACATCTTCAACGCCCACCCACTGGCTTTTTCCCGCCTGCCAGGTGCCCGTGATGATAGGCGTGATGTGAATGCCTGACGTACCGAGTTCTCGCGTTTCCATACTATTGCTTGCTAAAGATTCTGCTTGTCTAAGATTCAAGAACAAGATACCGCTGACTGACTGTAGCCTGCATCGTCCCAGAGATTTAGCGATCGGCTTGTGGATTGTGTTAGCGCGTAGATTGTTGACACGCCCTAGCCTCTGCTGTTAGCTGTTATGAGGTCAGTACACTCTCGAGGCGGCGGTCAGGAATCAACCACATCACTGCCACCAAAACGTACAGCAGACAAGCTGCCCACGCATTCAAAAACGAGAGCAAAATGGCCAGGGCATAAATCACAACAGACACCTTACCCTTAAAGTCTCGCCCAATCGCGGTCGCTAACGTGGACTCTTTACCGTGAGTAACAATCAGCATGCGGCTAAGAATGAAATACGCGATCGCAGAACATAGCAGCACCGTGCCATACAGAGCCACCGGCAAAGCGGCAAAGTGGTTCTCACCCGTCCATGCCGTCACAAAAGGAATCAATGATAACCAGAACAGGAGATGTAAGTTTGCCCACAAGACGGTGCCCTTCACTTGCTGCACTGCCTGAAACAGATGGTGGTGGTTATTCCAATAGATACCCAGATAAATAAAACTCAGGATATAGCTCAAAAAGACTGGCCATAGCGGTTGTAGCGCGACCCAACTAGCTTCATGGGGCACTTTTAGTTCCAACACCATGATGGTAATCAGAATGGCAATGACCCCATCACTAAACGCTTCTAACCGACCTTTACTCATGTTGGTCAGGCTCCTTTTCTGCTCAAGCAACGCAGGTTTGGACATTCCTTAGATTACCGCATCCCGTACGATCGATAGCAAAGACGGTTCAATCTAACCACGGCTAAAAACAGCTTGAGGGCTGAGTCTAGAAAAAGACTGTGACGACGTTTGCCAAGGTAGCCAAAACGGCACGGCTAATATCAGATGAGATGTGTGCGATCGCGTAGATACACTGACGTAGCTCAAACGCTCCAGGCAAGCAGAAATGACCCTGCGATATAGGCAAATGCCTCGATCAATCCTGCTGCCAAATTGGGGGTGGCTTGATTGACAATCTCGTCTGAAATCTTCACCCCTGGCACCAGTACCAGATCCGCAAACCAGCGAATCAACGCCAGAGCAAGTAGGCAAAAACCCAGCACCACAAGGTATTGGGTGAAACTCTCAGCCCAGTTTTGAAAGTCTGGCGCAAACGCTACCCGCACAGTATTGCCCGTCGCGATCAGCAACCCAGCCAGAGCCACACCCGCTGCGGGGTTATTGCGCTTGCAGATTTCTCTAAACACGTTGTATCGAGTCACGCGAGGATAGAGGGCGCTTACCAGCACCAAAACGCTCAAGCCGACGCACCAGCACACTAACCCGACAAGCCAGGTGCCACTCTGACCACCAAGGGCAGCACTCAAAATCAAGCCACTGGCAATATGCACACCAGCTTCAGCGGCAGCGGCTCCCACGTTTTGCTCTTCGACCACTTCACGAGCACAGTCACAGCGTTTAAGAATCCAGTGATCGCCCACCCACGCACCTGCCAGCATCAGCAGAATCACGCCTGCACCGTAGCTTGCCAGGGAGATTAAATGGTCAAGCCACGTAGCGCTCTCTTTAGCCAACACACCTGCCAGGGCAAGGATGATGCCGAAGTTATAGCCCAATAGCGCGATCGCCACTGCCGGATTATCCCGTACAAACAACTCCAGATTTAGATCCATCCGTCGAAACAGCTTTTGATACGCCAACTGCCCCAACCAGAAGATACCAAAGCCAACGGCTAGCTCAGTGATTACTAGCCCAATGCGGGTCATGCCGTTGAGAAAGAAAGGATTCATGTAGTTGTTGGTTGTTAGTTTTTAGTTGTTAGAAGCAGTCAGACGTTAGGAGTCAGAAGTCAGAAGTCAGGAGAAGAAGCGAAAGCGGAAGAAAATTCAAGTCTTAAAACTTATCTCTCACGTTCGTTACCCAATCGTTTGAACAACCCAATTAAGGTATCTGCTAGCTGGTCGTAAAAGAAGTAATCGTGAGCGCCGATTGTCGTAACGGGTGTGCCACCAAACTGGCGCTTGAACTGTGAGAATTTAGCGTAGTTATGGCTTGGGTCGCGAGTATAGCCGTAAAAATCATAAAAGCTGCATCCTTTTGCTTTCGCACGCTGCATGGCTGCCCAGTGAAGTCCATAGCTTGCCATGACATGCGGGTAAGCCTCGCTACGTCCGCCATAGAGGTAAGTGGCGCGATCGCCCCAGTACACCATAAGAACAGTTGCTAAGACTTCGTTCTGCCAGGTTGCCCAGCCAATTTCTGCCATGTTTGCAGCAAAAAGTGTCTGACAAAAATTGATAAAGAAGCTGTATGGCTCACCGAAAAACTGTTGTCGCTGCACCGTTTCCCAGAACAGATTGTAGAACACAGGAATGGCTTGAGAGTCAGTTGTAAAGTGGGTTGTTACGCCATGCCGCTGGCTCAGCCGAATGTTATACCGTCCTTTAGGTTTCATCGAAGCCAGCATTTTAGCGATCGGGGGGCGCAGATCGATTAAGAGGGTTTCTGATGGTAAAAGCTCGACTGGGGCACGAACAAATTCGTTAAGACATATCGGTTTTTCTAACCACAATGGCTCAAGACGCAGCGCGATCGCGCCTACGTTTTTTGCCAGCGCTCTTGCCTGTTCTAGAAGTAGTGACATTCCTGCTTGTTCAAATCCTGGTAAAAAGCAGGGAGCGCCTGGAGCAACCAGTAAATTTGCAGTGTGTTCGCAGGGATAGTAATAGAAACAGCAGACACCAACTAGAAGATGCTCGGCAAAAAGACCATAGCGAAAGCTTTGATATCCTTCTAGTTGTTTAAATTCTCCCCACACCCATGCTTGCATGAAGCATCCTGTCGGTGAAGCTTGCAGGAAGGCATCCCACTGAGCACAATCGTTCAGCGTGAGTAAGCGAATCTCTAATGTTTCGTGCAGTTTGACTGGTTCCAACGGTTTAGTCAGCATCACTGTTACTCAAGTCAACCTCTCTAACATCGCTATTTCATTCATCAGGATTCTTATAAAGATTCCAGAGCCAAATGCCCCCAATTAACATTGTCCAAAAGCCAAGCCAGCCAAAGTTTTCATCACCAGAGCTACCACTGCTAGAATAGCCTCTTGAAGAACCGGAATACCCTTTAGCAAAAACAATATCTGGCGTAGCGACATTTGCCATGAGAACGGTGACAGAAAGCAGGGTGATTAGTTCAGCCGTATGTTCTGAAATGTAAGTGATGGGTTGTCCTGTTCGTATTTTTTCGGTCAATTGCTTGAGTTCACGGGCAAGTTGAGGAGGTAATTCTTGAGCACGTTCTAGCAGGCTGGCTAACAACTGATTGAGGTTGACTTCTTCTAACAACGCTTTGAGATAAGTAAGCCATTCTGTGGTCATTTGGGGGCTGTGATAGCGATGCTGGACGGGCAGCATCTCAGCACTTTGAGCTGCTTGAGGGAACTTTTTCGCTTGGTGTAACTGATCGAGCCATGCAGTTGCGATCGCGTCTAATTGCAGTAAATCATGAGTACCGATCGCGCCCGTACCTTCTTCTTGAACATCCAAGAAATCGATGAATTGTGGGGCTGAATCGTCGATCAGTGTCGTGGTTAATTGCAATCGCGGATTCAACAGGTAATAAAAAAGCTGAGGACTGTCCAGCGTATGAACCTTTGGAACCTCACGATGCTGGGCGATCGTGGTGGGAATTTGAAAAACCGTCTGCCAGCGATAAGGCTGCAAGGCGCTCAGGTTAGCGGGAAGGTCGACGGCTTCGACCTCCGATCGCGTCATGGGCACCTCAGACGCGATAAAGAACCCCCAATCGCCATAGCCGTGTTCTCGAAACGAAGGAATGGCAACTTGTAGAGGTTTTGCTTGAAGTGCAGCCGCGAGTAAGGTTTGGTAGAGGCACCAAAAGCCCAATGTGCGCTGTTCTGGCGAGACACCATTCGTACTCATGATGCCACCAGGACAAAGAACGCGATGCACCTGCTGAAACCACTCGCGGCTGTAGATTTGGGTGTCCTCCGATCGGCTCGGAAAGGTGAAATCACAAATGACGGCGTGGTAGCAAGCATCGGGCACGTTTGCCACAAACTCAAACGCTTCCTGGGTATAAACGGTCAGGCGATTTTTCCCGGACGCAGGTTCCAATCCACTGATCAAACTGCCCTGATTGTAGGGTTCAAAGACTGTGCGACCAAGTTCTAACACCTCCGCATCATAGTCCACCAGGGTTACGTCGCTCACCGCGTCAAAGCGAAGCACATCACGGGCGGCTAACCCATCACCCCCCCCGCAAATGAGGACGCGCAACGGTGTGTTGGGGAAGCGTTGAACAGCCAGGGCGATCGCAGGCACCACCAAGTATTCGTGGTAAATCGCTTCGTCTGCCGTATCAAACTGCAAATCGCCATTGATGTAGAAGGCAAGACCGTTGGGGTGATGTTCGATGAAAAGAGAAGTCATTGAAGAAGAGGTGAGGGGTGAGAGGTGAGGAGAGAGGAGCAGGGGGTAGGGGGCAAGGGAGTTTTTGGTTGTTAGTTTTTAGTTTTTAGAAGGAGTCAGGAGTAGTTCTGGCGCTAACAACCTTTCCGATATGCCCATGTTTGATCTGCCGAAAGGCTTTAGAGCTTTACAACTAACAACTCTTTCTGCTTCCCTACTCCCTACTCCCCACTCCCTACTCCCCTCTCACGCCTCACTTGGCCTTAGATTCCAGAGATCATTAAAAAGAAGCCAATGATCGTCACAATCCAGGCGATCGCGAGTTCACGGCTGCGGCTATCGCGTTTCTGGTTGTAAAAGGCTTGCATGGTCGCCACATAATCGCTAGAGCTTTGTCCAGAAGCAAGTGAGGCACGATTGCTTGATTGAATTTCGGTAAAGTCCGCAGGTTGCACGACGCGAGTAGAGTAGACCGCTAAGGTGCCGTCGCTCCAGGCTTCTAGCGCCAGGTTCCAGAGATGGGCACTATCCCAGTAGTCCCAGGTGATGCGGTGGCGAGTGGTGCCGTCTGATTCGTAGTCGCCCTCGGTTTGCGATTCAAAGGCATAAACGCGATTGAAGAGCTGGAGTTCTGGGTATGGAGTGGCGTGCGATCGCATCTCGTCTCCCACCATCGTGAGGCGATCGCGGGACGTTTGCGGGTCAAGGAGAGTGGGATAACGCAGTTCTTCAGCAAGATACCAGTGAACCAGAGTTTCTGGGTTTTGCGGATCGACTTCGCGCAGCAAGTAATATTCTTTGCCGCTACTCGACTTTAACTGCCACTCTTCGGTTTCGTAGCCGTTGTCATCTGTATAGGTGCTGTAGTCTTGTATCACCCACTGAACACCGTGGTACTTAAGCTGACTGCCTTCTCGCAAATGCCGCAGTTGGGTTTCAGATAGCCCTGCTGTCATGGAATGCTGTCTCAAGGAGAATCTAGAGTCTTGAGTTCTAACTTAAATGCCTCCGCTCAAAACTCAGCTCGCATCACTCAAAACTTTACTTATCCCATCACCTCTAATGCGTGCCAGTGAACGCGATCGCTGCTGCCCGAAAGCGCGATCGCCAACTGCTCTGCCAGCACTTCAGCCTTGAGACGATTATCCTGATGATAATCACACACATGAATATCCACCGTTGCTTGGCGACACTCAGACCAGACATGCAGCGCCACATGAGACTCTTCTAACAGCAGCACAGCCGACGCACCTTGAGGCGAAAACGTAGCCGTAGCGTCTGCCACAGCGGTTAAGTCCGCCGCCCGAACACAACCCTTCAGCAACTCCAGCAGGTCGTCAGTGGTGCTGTTGGCGATCGCGTCCGAGATGGTCAAGATGGCTGAGAAGTGGTGCGATCGAATCACAAGGTTAGGGCAGAAGGCAGAGGGCAGAAGGCAGAATCTTGCTTAGCAATGCCTTGATGGTTAGGATGTGTCGTAAAAAGCATGGTACTGCTATACGATGGCATCGAGTAACGGCTTTGCACTCAACCGCACAGGATCGGTACAGGGCAACTGGGTTTTCTGCTGAACCTGCTCGATCGCCTGCTGTGCTTCAGACGCAGAGAGGTGTCCTGTGTTTAGTGCGATCGCGGCAACCTGCACCGACGCAAAGGCTCCAGCAGCAGCGGCAACTGTTTCGTAAAGCTGTATCACGTCAGGCAAGGGTGGAATCTGCACATGGGGAGCGTTACGAATATGAGTTTGTCCAGCGCGATGCACCAGCACCAGATGGGTGGGCTGACTGCCTCGGAGCAAGGGTAACGTAGCCGTCGAAGCGGGATGGAGCAAGGAACCCTGCCCCTCAATGTGCAGAATATCGCGATCGCTGCCTGCCTGCATCACCAGTTGTTCCACTGCGCCTGCCGCAAAATCGACCCGAATCGCATCCAATGGAATGCCGCTGCCCGAAATCATCATACCTGCCTGCCCGGATGCGAGAAAGCGCGATCGCAGCCCTTGTTTCACAGAGGCACGGTGAAGTTCCAAACTTGTAGACATTTTACCCACGCTCATATCGGTACCAACCGTCAGCACCCGCAAACAGGACAGTGAACGAGCCTGTCCCGTACCCACGCCTAAAGCGGGAGGTTCTTGCCGCACATCCCAGATCCATTGTCCTGGTTTGAGCAGCGCTTGAAGCGTTGGATCACGGTTTAAGGGGGTGTGTAAGCCATTGACAATCGACAGTCCAGCGGCGATCGCCTGTTGGATATCTTGCCGCCAATCTTTGGGCAGAACGCCTCCCAGCAGGGCAATACCAATGACCAGCACATCAGGTTTGTGCGTGAGTGCGTCCGCCACCGATGCCACGATCGGGACATCGCGCGGAATACCCGTTAGCTCAGGAATCGACGCACCAGCGGTAGCGCGATCGATCACTGCGACGATCGCAGCTTCGCTGTACCGCAGCATCGTCAGCCCTGTTTTGCCCTGTACGCCTTGCACCCCCTCATGCAGCAAAATTGCTAGTCGTTGATCAGGTTGCATCATCACCTGCGAATCCACTCTTGAAACTAATATGAGCCAGCAGGGTTTAAGTGTCCCATCTAGCGATCGCTAGCACTTTACTGTATGTCTCTTTATGCGCTTTTCTCTTGACCCATCCTGATTATTTATGTCTAGCGATCGCACTCTAATTTATCTGAGTTTGTGGCAGTGATATGGCGATCGCTTCGATTTGCGATTCAGAGACTTCAACCGTATCTTGAGGAATCAACCCTTCGAGGCTATACCCGTTCTCTTGTCCATTTGGCATAGGATAAAACTCTACGATCGTGCCAATGCTTCCTTGCTTCAAACACAGTGCAGGCATATCTTCCTTTAACGCAACTTGTGTAAACAGTTGAAATGACATGGTACCTACCTCCTAAAACTGACTTGGCGGTTGCTTGGCTGCTCCAGCTTTAGGATGCACATTACGTCGATTCAAGTCGAGTTTGGCACGCAATTCGTCTTTGATGCGGTTGAGGATGGAGGTTTCGTCGAGCGATGCCAGAATGCGGGTGACGACGGCTTTGGGTCCATCATCGCCCCAAGAGGCTCCGTTGGCGAGGTAGGCTTTGGTGACTTGCCCGATCGCATAGGTCGAAACCCCAGCTACCGCTGCCTGGGTCAGCGCCACAGACACATAGGCACCGAGTGAGACACCACCCGTTGCAGGCGTAGCTAACCCTAGCAGGCTCTTGAGGGAACCCAGTCCCAGGGTTGCCAGTAGCTCACTTGCTGTTACGCCACCCATCGCTAAGGCAATCTTTTGCAGCAGGCTGACGGCACCGTGTTGCGTCATGTTGATGCCGTACAGCCTGGAAAGGGTCAGAATCATGGCGACATCAATCACGGCGCTGCTGAGAATATCTACCACCATGATGGGGTTGAGGGCGATCGCCACTGCTTTCGTCATCACTCCATTCCAGATGGTGCGATCGGCGCTCTGGTTACGAATCACCATTTTGCGCTCGACCAGGCGATCGTTCACATCATCGGCAAACAGCATAGTGTTGAGTGCCACCAGCGCTTTGCCTTCTCGCGCCAAAATTTCTAAGATTTTGAGCTTCAGTTCGTCAATCTGAGGATCGCCTGTGCTGAGTTGGGCTGCGACCCGTCCATCAGGGCGACGTACAGCCCTGGCTTGTAACGGCGAAGCGGCTGCCATCACAATTTCGTCGGGTGAAAGCAATTCCCGCACGCGCTCGTCTCGGATTTTGTGATAGATGGCAAGGCGATCGGCATCGGGATACTGGTCAATTTTGTTGAACACCAGCAGGATCGGCTTACTCGCATTCCGCAAGTCTGACAACGCCTGGTATTCCACCTTCGTCATATCGCCTGCGATGAGAAACAGAATCAGGTCTGCTTGCTTAGCAACCTGCCGTGCCAAGGCTTCTCGCGCTTCACCCTGCACTTCATCAATACCAGGCGTGTCAATCAGTTCAATATGGGATTCGCCAACGCTGGGGAGGGCAACGCGCAAAATGGGACGGTTGCTGCCTATGATCGCCTCGCGTCTAATGTTCCAACTTGCGGTTTGGCAATCGCGGGTCACGCCATGAATGGGTCCTGTCTCAAAGACCCGATCGCCCAACAAGGCATTCAGCAACGACGATTTGCCACGTCCCACCATCCCAAAGACAGCAATGTGAACGACCTGGCGATCGAGCTTATCCAACAGCGTTTCTAGCCCACCAATTTCTGTTTCCAGTCCCCGTCGTTCTTGCGGCGTTAAATCTAGATTCTCGACTAACGTATGCAACGCACTCTGCGCCTGCCTGTAATTTAGCTCTGCCTGAATGTCTTCAAAGCCCAAAATAGCTTCGTCCAGTTCTCGACTAAATTGGCTCGGAGTTTGCGGTGTCCCGACTGGCGTTGATTCAGACATAGATGGCAGCAGACATCATTGAGGGCGACTGCTTCATCCTAACGATTTTCGAGCAAGGCTAGGGGCTGTCATCAATGACGACTACACATTACTTTCAGCAAGGGTTCCAGCCCCTAGCCTCATGTGTTGGGGCGAGCGCGATTAGGCTGAGACCGCAGGGGTTTGGAGCTAGTTGATGACGCGCCCTAAACGACAAGAGACCCATAGCGTCTCACCAACAGCTTTTGCAAGTGCTATTCATCGTCGCTGTCAGCTTCTGAACGCACATTCAGCGATTTCGGTTCGGGTTGGTGAACAGGTGGCTCATCAGGAGACGATTCAGACGGACGAAAAGACGACGATCGTGCCTGCTCAACGTTGCTTGGCGAAGCGGCCGATTGCCACTGCTCGTTGGGGTTGGCTTGATTGGGATCGCGTAAGGCTGGAGCAGGCTTACGGACACTCAAAGACGGGTTCGCATCTGCTTCCGAGCTGAGCCGTCGAGCTTTGGAACGGGTGCTGTCTGGCAAGAGATCACTAGACCGTCCGTCGTCTCGTGAAGCCCCATCAAAGTCATCCGGTCGAGGTGTAGAGGCGCGATCGACTGCGCGACGCTGAGAAGACGGTTTGGGCGATCGCGTAAAAGCACGCCAAGCCGCCTTGAAGCCAATCACCACGCTGCGAGTCGTGGATTGTACCCGTTGCGCCTGTTGCCGCACTCCCGTCAAACTTTGATCGACTTGTTTCACAACCTGCCCTGCACTTTGTACTCCTTCGCTCACATCGTCGGTCAGATCACTAATTTCCAGCCCTGTCAGGCGAATGGCTTGAAGGGTGGGTGGAAACTCGCGTCGGAGCGTATCGAACAATTTCTCGGCACTCCGAGCGGCACGGGAAAGCTCTCTGAGCGTCGGAATTGCCACAACCAGTACGATCGTCAGGCTGACCGTGACAAACAGCAACGACAATACCAGCCAAAACAACGGATTGCTCACAGTTTCGCCTACAGCAGTCTACAGCAAATGATCGTGAACAGGGGGATCAAGTTCAGGCGCGTGTTTGGGTTCAGCCGTCTCCAACGCCTGATGTTCCTGGCTCGCTTCAAAGCCAGCGGCGATCGCGTCCCGCAGCCGTACCAGCGTACCATCCCAGTTACGCAACGCTGATTCAGAGAGGCGATCGGCTTGTAGCTGCACGCTGCTCGATAAATCCTCAGCTAACTCTGGTAGAGCATCAGCCGATTTTTTTAAAAACTGGCGAGTTTCACGTCCAGCGCGCGGTGCTAAGAGAATACCCGTCAGGGTTCCGATCGCGGTTCCCACCAGCAACCCTCCCAGAAATGCTCCAGAGCGGTTATTTGACATGTTCTGGTTTTCCCTTTTGTAACGATGACTCGCGGTCTCAACGGCACGTTGCCGCGCCTGGTCTTTTGTCTCCCTGGAAGCAAAACAGCGGATAAAACTCCGCTTGAACAAGGCTCCTGGTCAATAAAGGCGTTGGCAAGACTGACACCAACACCTTCTAATCTACCCCAACATTACCCTGATGGCTGATCGCTTAGGATCGTGGATTAATTAACCTGAACCACTTCCCGTCTGTAGGGACGTTACATGTAACGTCCCTACAGAAAGAATTACACCTGATTAAATTCGCGTTCTTTACCTTTGTCGGCAGCACGCACAGGCTAGACAGCAGCCTTCCCATGCCACCCTTCGCAGGTCATAATCACCGCTTTAGCATGAATGATAAAAAACGAGATGACAGAAAACGCTTTGGAGCGGTTTTGTGCCTCGATCGCGTTGAACCAATCAAAAACCGACGCTGCCAGAGAGCCTGTCCTAAGCTGAGCAGCGCTAATGCTTGTTGAGCGCGCTGAAGCTGAGGTTCCAGCCCTCGATATTGTTCGCGCCATTGATGGATACCCGAATGCCCCCGACCGACAACCTCTGGCGCACGATGCAGCACCCGATGCACCGATCGCTCAAACGATGAGAGCGTGTTAGCGGCTCTTGCCAGACGCTGCTTAAGTCGCCAAAGCTGCCATGCTGCGACTAAGCAGAGCAACCCAAGCAGCCCATTACACACTAAAACAGCGACCAGCAGCACTAAATCTCCCTATACGAAAAATACTTAGACGTTAGCCATACTCACGCTTTGAAGTATTGTAGAGCGAGTTTCCTCCAAGGATACCGATACCAATGGAGTCTTGCTTTTGAGCTTGCCAGACATTCAGTGACACCAAGCATGAACGAATGCAACGCGGAATCATCAAAGACGGCATTGAAGGCAATAATCATCTGAGAGAGAGGAATCATTATGGTGCAAGCGACTTCGACCCCCCTTTTTGTCAACCCAGCCACAGGTAATGACAGTGGCAACGGGACGCAGGCGGCTCCCTTCAAAACGATCACCCGTGCCCTTCAAAACGCTCAGGCAGGCACAACTGTTCAACTCGCCGCCGGTAACTACAGTGCCGCTAGCGGTGAGGCGTTTCCCATCAAAGTTCCTTCGGGGGTGACAGTTGTTGGCAGCGAAGCCAGCAAAGGTAGCGGTATTTTAATCTCTGGTAGCGGTGTTTTCCCCAGCCCGACCTTCGCCAACCAGAATGTCACCTTTCATCTGGCGAATAAGGCTCAACTCAAGGGTGTAACGGTTACCAATCCAGAGATTCGTGGTACGGGGGTGTGGGTGGAGTCAACAAACCCGACGATCGCCAACAACACCTTCACCAACTGCAAACGCGAGGGGGTTTTTGCCACAGGCACCGCTAATCCGTCTGTCGTGGGCAATGTTGTGGTGCAAAACTCAGCCAGCGGCTTCTCCATTACCCGCAACTCCAAAGGCGAATGGCGGCAAAATGTGTGTCGGCAAACTGGCTTTGGCATTGCAGTTGGTGATAGCGCAGCACCCTTGCTGGCAGAAAATCAAATTTCTGAAAATCGTGCTGGCATTGTGATTAACAAGCAATCAAAAGCAGTGCTACGCGGCAATGTTGTTCAGAACAATACCGAGACAGGCTTAGTAGTGACTGAAACAGCCCTCCCTGATCTGGGCAACAGTCAGGCTCCAGGCGGCAATATTTTTCGCCAAAATGGGCAGTTTGATATTCAAAATGGCACGACACTTACACTCATTTCGGTTGGCAATCAGGTTGACCCTACCAAAGTCCAGGGCGCGATCGACTTCGTGGGCAACGAAATCCCGACACCAGTTCCTTCCCCATCAGGAACGCCAACCCCAACACCCGCACCAACTCCAACGCCTTCTACGCCTCCCTCTATTCCCGCTGGCTTTAATGACACCAGAGGACATTGGGCAGAAGGGTTTATCCAGGGGTTAGTGAGTCGAGGCTTTATTAGTGGCTTCCCCGATGGCACCTTTAAACCAGAAGCACCGATTACGCGCGCTCAGTATGCAGCCGTCATTGCCAAAGCCTTTGATTTACCCGCTAAGCAAGCTGCCAAAAATTTTAGTGACGTACCGCAAAGCTTTTGGGCGATCGCTGCGATCGCCAAAGCCAATCAGATGGGCTTTATTAGCGGCTTTCCTGACAATACCTTTCGCCCCAATCAAAATCTAACCCGCGTACAGTCGATCGTCTCGCTCATCAGCGGGATCAGCTTGACAGGTGGTGTTCTGGATGCACTGAAGGTCTATAGCGATCGCGCTCAAATCCCCAGCTTTGCGACTGAAACGGTGGCAACGGCAACCCAACGGCGGATTGTGGTCAACCACCCCAACATTCGACAACTCGAACCCCTGCGCGATATCACCCGGGCTGAAGTCGTCGCCATTATTTACCAATCGTTAGTGGCACTCAATCGGGCACCCGCGATCGCCTCGCCATTTATCGTCTCTCCCGATACCCCAATGCCCCTCTTTACGGACATTCAAGGACATTGGGCGAATGATTTTATCATCGCAATGGCAAATCAAAACCTGATTAGTGGGTTTGAAGACGGCAGTTTCAAGCCTGATGTGACGATGAATCGCGCTCAATATGCCGCCATTATCGCCAAAGCCTTTAACCCTCCCGCCAAACGGGCGCTTTCGACTTTTGCGGATATCCCTGCTAATTTCTGGGCTAAACCCGCGATCGACCAGGCATACCAGGGTGGGTTTATCTCTGGCTTTCCTGATGGCACGTTTAAGCCAAACCAAAATGTTTTGCGCCTTCAAGTTTGGCTCTCACTGGTGAGTGGCTTGGGCTTACCCGCTGGTGATCTCAGCCTGCTGAATGCTTACGACGATCGCAATACAGTGCCCCAAAACGCACAGAACGCCGTAGCCACCGCCACCAGGTCTAAAATCGTTGTGAACTTTCCCAATGTGCGACAACTGAACGCAACCCGTGAAGCGTCCCGTGCCGAAGTGGTCGCGATCGTGTATCAGGGGCTAGTTCAGGCGGGGCGAGTTCCTGCCATTAATTCACCCTATATCGTTTCTGTCTGAGTTTCTATCTGACAAAATGCATACTTAGAGGTACGTCAACGCTTAAGGCATCGTACCTCTGCCATGTAAACGAGCTATATAGCAGTCGAGAGGTTGACTAGGACATATCATTATCAAAGCACTGCTAGGCAAGGTTTTGCCTTCTGCCCTCTGCCCTCTGCCTCCTGCCATTTGCTATACCACAGGCACCGTTGCTTTTAGCTCAAAAATTCTCTCCAGTACATCCTCAACAATTTTGTCTGGGGTTGACGCTCCCGACGTAATCCCTACCACCACAGGACCGACAGGCAACCAATTTTCAGCCACTTCTAGATCGCGTTTAAGCGGCTTATGCTCAATGCGATTCCCTGGTCCAATGCGATTGGCACTGTCAATGTGATACGAAGGAATGCCACGTTCAGTCGCAATCTCCTGTAGATGCGTCGTATTAGAGGAGTTATAGCCCCCCACCACAATCATCAAATCTAAGGGTTCTTCTACCAGCTCAAACATGGCATCCTGGCGTTCTTGCGTGGCATCACAAATGGTGTTGAAGCTCAGGAAATGCTGATTGAGTTGATCCGGTCCATACTTCTGCATCATCGTGCGCTCAAACAGCTTGCCCAGTTGTTCCGTCTCGCCCTTCAACATCGTTGTCTGGTTGGCAATACCCACACGCTCTAGATCTTGATCGGGGTCAAAACCCACAGAACAGGCACGCTCAAACTTGGTCATAAATTCAGCCCGATCGCCCCCATGAAGGATGTAGCGAGCCACATACTCAGCTTCCTTCAGATTCAGCACGATCAAATATTTGCCTGCAAACGAACTCGTAGCAACGGTTTCTTCATGGTTGTACTTACCGTGGATGATGGAGGTGTAGTCCACTTTTTTGTGCTTTTCAACCGTCGTCCAAACCTTAGACACCCAGGGGCAAGTCGTATCAACGATCGTGCAGCCCCGCTCATTTAAGAACTGCATCTCCTGCACACTGGCTCCAAAAGCAGGCAAAATGACCACGTCACCTCGATCGACTCCCGAAAAGTCTTTTTCACCATCAGTCACATGAATGAAATTCACCTGCATTTCCCGCAACCGTTGGTTTACCGAAGGATTGTGAATAATTTCATTCGTAATCCAAATTTGTTCTGTAGGAAAATGCTGCCGCGTCTCATACGCCATCGCTACCGCACGCTCAACCCCCCAACAAAACCCAAACGCCTCAGCCAACCGAATGGTCACGTCCCCTCGCTGGATCGTGAAGTTGTTGCTACGGATTTGCTGCACCAAGTGGCTCTGATATTCCGACTGCATCTGGTCTGAGACATCTGCCTCATGCCCAAACCCTTTGCGGTGATAGTTTTCAGAACTGTTGAGCGATCGCTTAAAGGCTCTCGTATCCATACCTTAAATTCTCCCGTTGCAACCACACCAGACATTTGGCTCCTTCCCATCATACGTGCTGCTGTGAGGACGCGACCAGAGCAGACTGAAAAGTCCAAGAGCGCACTGAGGTCAACCAAACCTCTTGCCAAACTTGGCGTGCGATCGTACCCCTCTCTCTAAGCCTAAACCTGGCGCTGTAGCAACCCATAGTTTTATCGGTAGACATTTTGCTAAAGATGTGCTGCCTCACCAGAAATCTGCTACAATGTTTGCCAAATGTCTCAATCAGGCTCAAAAACCAAAAAATGATCTTTGGTGATTTAATCATGATTGAGAATGTCCCTCGAAACTTGGTTGGAGAGAAGCGTGACTATTTACGTGGGTAACCTGTCCTTCCAGGCTACTGAAGACGACCTGCGCGAAGTATTTGCAGAATACGGCGAAGTCAGTCGAATTAGCCTTCCTACAGATCGTGAGACGGGCAGAAAGCGAGGATTTGCTTTCATTGAGATGAAGGATGAATCCAAAGAAGACTTAGCCATTTCTGAGCTTGATGGCGCAGAGTGGCTGGGTCGAGAGCTTAAAGTTAACAAAGCAAAGCCGAGGGAAGATAGCCGTGGCACAGGCGGTGGCAAAAGCTTCTCCAACAGCTCCTATTAGAGGATAGCCACAATTCAAGGTTTTACAGGCATCATGTTATTCGGCTCTCGTTGCCAGTTGCACGACATGAGCTTAGGATCGTGGATTAATTAACTTGAATCACTTCTCGTCTGTAGGGACGTTACATATAACATCCCTACGGAAAGAATTACACCTTATTAAATTCGTGCTCCTTCGTACAATAAGGTGGAAGTCTGGCAACCGTAGGGCAGGCATCTTGCCTGCTTGCAGTTAAGGCTACTGCGCTACGGAGGGGTGGCTAGATTTACGTCGCGGACTGGTGGGTTAAGTGATCCGTTTAGCAGTCTCTGTGTTAGCGGTTCTAATTATTTTTGGAAGCTGTGCAGGATTATATTTGTAGACTGGGTTTTGTATGGTGAAGCTTGATTCCGGTGCAGCCTCGCTATGAGTTATCGCTAGGATCACGTCTGAGTTGAGATGTAATTCATGAGTGCAAATGAGCGCAAAACCTGACAGAGACCTTTGGGAAGGGCTTTAAATGCCTGACCAACTTTGCCAAAGCAATCCCCTCAAAGCGCTGCCTGTCTAGCACATATACTTTGATAAGAATGCTTTGATGAGAATGCTCTACTAAGATCGGTTTTGTCTTGTTAGCGTAAAATACGCTACTTCAGGATCAACGTAGGGTTAGCATAAGACCTCATTCAGAGAGGCAACGCCTGACAGCTTTCCAGACTGTCTAAAGATTGATTTTAGGATTTAGGTTGACCTTGAGGAAATTTCCGTACTTGATACTCACCTTCTTCGACTATTTTGTAAGTATCTTTTCCCATCTGCTGGGCAAATCTTGCTTCGATCGCTTCTAAATCTTTCGCGGGAACGGTTTTCCAGGCTTCACGACTTGCCCAATAACTCACTAGAACAACCTTATCCAGGTTGTTGGGATCAATCCAAACCTGCTTCCCTAGATAGCCGGGATACTTGGATAGAGCTGTAGTCCAAATTTCTTCATCTTTTTGGATGTATTTTTCGCGCAATTCTGGAACAACTTGAATTTTTAACCATTCGATGACCATAGCACTAAAATGGAGGTAATGAAGACAAAGAAGCAGCAAATTAAAGCTTCGAGTGCTAGGGGCTGTCATCAATTACTCTACACATTTCTTGCAGTAGAGATTCCAGCCCCTAGCCTGGTGTGTTGGGACGGGCGTGACACTGCTGATATTGCAAGGTTTCGGAGCTAATTGATGACACGCCCTAGTAAGCTGTATCTACAGTGTAACAGCAACACAACAACACAAGAAAGCAGCAAGTCTATCAGTATGAAGTCTATCAGCATGCAAAGATGGAGGTTTCAATTAACACTTCTAGCCCAACTTGTTTGGAAACCCGCCATAACTCGTGCGGCTGAGCGATCGTACTTCCTTTAAATGCAACAATCCAAGGCTAGAGATTTAGAGACGGTCTTATTTGCACGTAAAAAGATCATCAATAGGATAACAACATGGATAACAATAATTGGCTTTCGCAGCTATTGATGCTTGGTGTTGGTACTACATCATTAGTAGCAGACAAGCTCAAAGAAGTTGGTGATCAACTTGTTAAAGATGGCAAGCTCGACCCAGAACAAGCGAAAGATGTGGTTGACGATCTAATGCAAACGCTGAAATCTGAACAAGGTAATTTTGAGACACAGGTACAACGGCAAATCCGTAACATCATGCAAGATGTTGGTGTCCCTCGACAATCAGAAGTAGATGAGTTGCGCGGTCGCATTGATCGCTTGGAGCGACAACTCAGAGATTTGGAAAATAAACTTTGGCGTTGATGTTTTTGGCGTTGATGCTGCCGAGGCACAGTAGGACGTTGTAGAGCCTTGCTAAAGTCAATTCAGCCGAGATGTATGAACGCTCCCAAACGTAGCCGCGCGCGTGTACTCACACCGGAAGGTCTGCAAAAGCTCCGGGAACAGGTGCGATCGCACGAGGTGGAGGAGAATGCAGGCTTCAAATATACGTTGGAGCGACTGGGAGAGCTGACTGGACTTGACCCAGAGACGGTGAAGAACGTCCTGGATTGCAAAGGCTCTGATAAACGGACGATCGCCCGTTGCTTTGAAACTTTTGGGTTGACGTTGGCGGAGAGCGATCACATTCCAGCAGCCCAAGCCACTACAACGGCTGACCCGAATTTTGTGGGACGGGATGAGGCGATCGCCGACTTAGACACGCTGGTTAGCCGCAATGCCAGAGTGATTGTGATGCAGGCACGGGGTGGTGTTGGGAAAACCACACTGGCACGGAAGTATCTCCAGCAGGAGTTTGGCTCTTTTCTGGAGTTTCCGATTGCGAAGGAGACGAAGGACATTGCGTCGATCGAGGGACTACTGGAAGAAAAGCTGCGGCAACTGGGTGAAGAACCCGGACGAGAATTTTTGGTATCGCTCGATCGGCTCAAGCGCAAACTGCAAACGGAACGCATAGGGATTTTGATTGACAACCTGGAACCTGCGTTAGATTCGGCAGGCAAATTCATTGAAGCGCATCGTCGTTATGTAGAATTGCTGCGAGTGCTAAGTGATCTAACTGTGCAGTCAATTACCTTGATCACCAGCCGTGAACGCCTGCGAGAAGCGGATGTGACGGTACAGCATTATTCGCTCAGAAGTTTGGATGTTCAAGCCTGGGAACAGTTTTTCCAGAGCCGTAGTATCAATACGGATATCCCTTCTTTGGCTACTTTGCACGATGCCTATGGTGGTAATGCCAAAGCAATGGATATCATCAGTGGCGCGGTTCTGGAAGATTTCTCAGGTAATGTTGAAGCCTACTGGCAAGCAAACCAGGACGATTTATTTATTGAACGAGATCTGGAAGATTTAGTCACAAAACAGTTCGATCGTTTGCAAGAACTTGATCCAGACGCTTACAAGTTACTCTACCGCATGGGCTGTTATCGCTATCAAGATGTGCCAACGGTGCCGATCGAAGGACTGTTTTGCCTGTTGTGGGACATACCAGAGAATCGCCAGAAGCGTGTGATTAAAGCTTTACAGGATCGTTCCCTCGCTGATTGTGAAGATAGAGAATTTTGGTTGCATCCAGTGATAAGGACGGAGGCGATTACTCGACTAAGAGCAAGTGAGGATTGGGAAGTAACCAATCGAAAAACAGCAAGTTTTTGGACTGTATTGATAGATATGGTCAGAACGCTAGAGGAAGCTTTTAGAGCTTTTGAGTCGTATTACCATTACCTAAATATCAATGATTTCGAAATGTGCGCTGAAGTGATCGTGAAAGCAAGACTCAATCAATGGAGAGAAGGTGAACATCTTGGAAATTCTTTTTATAGATTAGGTCTCCACCAACAAGTCAATATTGCAATAAATAGAATATTAGTCCATCTTAAACCCAGCTATTCACTAGGAAAGTGCTTAAATCTTTTGGGTCTTTCATTTCAGTTTTTGGGGCAGACACACAAAGCTATCGAGTGTTATGTAAAATCGTCGGAAGTTGCTCAAACTGCTTTCAATTTATCTGTCGATGAAAGTCTGGAAACAATAAAATTTAAACTCAGGCGACTCATTACAAGATCTTTGCATCATATTGGGCTTTGTAAAATTGACCTGTGGGAGCTAGAAGAAGCAATGAGCCTATTCAAGCAAATTTTAACACTTCTTGAAGAAAAGAAAGCTTGTGAGCTAGGCTTATTTGAGCATGAATCTGAAGAGTTGCATGGGATAGCGTTAACTAGTTCATATTTAGGATTAATGGAAGAGGCTTTTGAATATGCCAGCTTAACTAATGGTGCGCTTGATCGAACAGGTTTAGCTGGTTGGCATAAAGGAGAAGTTGCAGTTCTATTGGGATTAACCTATAAAAATTTAGGAGACTTTGAAAAAGCATATAAAATGTATTGCAAAGCTATTCTTTTCGACAAGGAATACGGACATATTTTAATCAAAGCTAGAGCTTTAAGTGGTTTGGCAGTCCTTTATAGAGAACAAAATAATTTCCAAGAAGCATTATTTAATCATGGACAATCAATTAGCATATTGAAGCAAATAGGTGCTAAATGCAGCCTGGCTGATGCTTATTATGAGTTTGGATCAACATATTTGACAATCAAACAAATTGACAAGAGTAATGAAAGTTTTCAAGAGGCAATTCGATTGTTTAGTGAAATGAAAGCACCAAAGCAGGTGGAGAGAGTGAGGCAGTCAATGCAAAATAAAAAAGGGAGGATGAATGCGTGTCATTAGTCGAAAAGCACTGAGAGAATTTTGGGAGCTACAAGCCACTGCTCAAACTGGATTACTACTCTGGTATCAACGAATTACAGAAGGGAGGTTTCAAACATTCAACGAGCTTCGACAGGTTTTTCCTTCAGCAGACTTGGTAGGCAATCTCACGGTTTTCAACATCAGTGGCAACAACTTTCGCTTAATCACATATATTGACTATGCCTATCAACTTATATTTATCCGTGCTGTTCTAACTCATGCAGAATACGACAAGGAGAAGTGGAAAAATGACGACTGGTTTGAAAACTCCTAGCAGTTACTATATGACACTGATTAATACATTTCCACCGCGTCCCATCACAAATGATGCTGAGTTCAATGCAACCCAGGCTCAAATTCATTTGATTTTAGATCGAAGTCAGCTCACTCAGGACGATCGTGATTACCTGAAAGTACTGGGAATGCTGGTTTATGACTACGAAGAACAATATGAGCCAATGCCCATGCTGAAAGGCATCGAGTTGCTCAAAGCCTTGATGGAAGAGTCCAATCTTCAACCCGATGCTTTAGTCTCTATTTTTGGCAGTGAGTCTGTTGTTTTGGACGTTTTGAATCATAAAAGCCAACTGACAGAACATCAGACTCAGGCACTAGCATCCTTCTTCCATCTATCCCCTGATTCGTTTGCCTGATTAATGTGAAGCTCAACTCAGGAATCAATGATGAAACCGATTAAAAAGCAAATTGTTACTGATGAATCGATGCGTCCGGTTGCGGTTCTGATTGATTATGAAGATTGGCAGGCGATTGAACAAATTCTGGCAACCCATCAACAACAAGATATAACACCAGCATTAGCTGCGTATGCAGGGGTAATTCAACTCACCGTCGATCCTCTGGACTATCAACAGCAAATCCGAGATGAATGGTCGTAAACCAACCCCTCATTGTGCTTGATGCCAACATTGCCCTCTATTACCTCGGTGGACGCTTAACAGCTCCTCTACCTAGTGGTTCCTACCATGTTTCCATCATCACTGAAATGGAACTGCTTTCGTACCCCAATCTTAGCCAAGCCGAAGAGCAAACGATCCGCAACTTCTTAGCTCAACTGCTGATCATTGGCATTGATGAATCGATTAAAAGTATAGCGATCGCTCTTCGTAAACAGCACCGCCTGAAATTGCCGGATGCGATGATTGCAGCCACAGCTCAGTCTCTCAATGCACTCTTGTTGACGAACGATCTCAAGTTAGCCAGCCTGACTACACTGAAAACACAAGCACTACCGCTCAGATGAATGCTCTCTTGCAAACAGTGCAGGACTGAGAGCGATTCTCATTCCGAGATACCTTCTGAACGACTGCTTAACGGCTACCGCATGGATTCCAGCACCACCGCCACACCGACGATGCAGAGCACCAGAGCGATGGCTTTCGGCAAACACTGTTCCAGTAGATTCAGCAACAGATTGATGAGTGGCAAGCTTTCCACGATACCTGCCAGCAGAAGCGCGACAAGTAACCCAAAGAGACTGAGCAGAAAGGTCATGAGCACGTTGCTAGCAACTCTCAGCAACCAGCCATGCTGCTTTGGTCTGTGCATGATGCTTTTTCCTCCACTCACTGAGTTAAGCGGCAAACCAGGCATTCATCCGCTGTAGCAAGCTCAACTGAGCGGTTTCAGGGCGTGTAGCAGACATCTCTAATTGATGCTGGTCATTGCCAACAGCCACGACAAGTAGCGTCAACCCTTCTCTGCCAATCACCTTCACGCGTGTACCTGGCAACGCTTGCGTTTGAGCGGTGGGCTGGTAAAACCGGGCAAACCAGGTGGTTGCCATAAACTTGACTCGTCCCCGTTGATGCAAAGTAATGGGTTGCTCAACTTGACCGATCGCGGCTTGCGGAAAAAACTCGATGGTGTCTGGTGCAACTGTAAGGCTCATGGCTAGAACTCCCTTCTTGCTTCGGTTTGATGCACTCAGTGTGCGATGCTAAACCTTGCTCAACCAGGGAAAAACCAGTTGTTAGCGTCGAAATTAAGCCTTTTTCCTGGCAGACAACCTCACCACACAACCTGTCTGCTTTTCGGCGATCGGAGAATTTAGCCTCACCCCCAGATGAATCCGCTTAAAATCGGAAAAACCTGCTTATCTTCCCGAAGATTGGGTTTTAACTTCGGCAACCCGGATCTCTTCCTGAGAATCGCCATGACTCTTAATTGATGTGAAAGACGTTGTATCGCTAGGGGCTGTCATCAATTACTACTACACATTACTTGTAGCAAGGGTTCCAGTCCCTAGCCTGATGTGTTGGGACGGGCGTGACACTGCTGATACTGCAAGGTTTCGGAGCTAATCGATGACACGCCCTAGCGTCGATTAAGAAGTCGTTCAAAAATGGACGACGGCTGCATCAGCCCAGGTACCCTTCATAACGAATGAGGAACATGTAGGACTGTTGCAACCGTCACTAACAATGACTGATGATCGAGGAATTGCTTGGCTCAAATTTATCGCTTCGACGGGGACAGACAATGGGACGAGTCGCAATACTTACGATCGTGGATTAAATAACACCGGAAACTCAAGCGTAAGGGTTTAGCATTCGGGCAACTATCTTTGCTACGACCAAGGGCGCACCTGCCGAATGCTAAACCCCTACAGATTATCGGTTTTGTTTAGTTCTCTCTCCTTAGCGGGGGTAGACCGCGATCGCCTCGATTTCAACCAACCAGCCAGGGTTGACAAGACTCTGGACACCGACCGTCGATCGTGCCGTTTTCACGGGGTTTGCTTCATTGCTGAAGAATTCGCCGTAGGCTTTAAACCAGCCCGGATAGTCCACTTGACCGTTAAGTGCTGGATCGGGCACTAAGTAGCAAATGAGAAAAGCCACATCTTTCAGGCTCAGCCCTTCTTCCTTGAGCAAACTTTCAATCTGCTGGAGGGTACCTTTCGCTTGTGTGTAAGTATCGCCAAAGCGTTCTCGGCTAGTGGCTGGCGCATCTGGATTGACCGCAGGAGGGACGGTGCCACTGGTGAAGTAAAAGCCGACATTTTTAGGAAAGGCAACCCCGCGAGCGATCGTTGCCGCTGGGCTTGCCGAAAGGGTAAATTTAACCTGTCGGGGCGCTCTGGTACCCTCGGCTTGAGCAGCGATCGCGGTCGCCGTGATGACTAAAAGACTGCAAAGTGTAATGACGAGCCAACGCCTCCACTTAGAGAGCCGTTGTTGAAAGAACTGAGTGAGATGCTTGCTCATATTTTCTCCTGTTGCGTTCAGTATGTTGTGTGCTGAGTGAATTGCAATCACCTTTCGGAGTCGATGCACCTTGAGAGTTGATGAACCTGAAGCGTGCTCCAGGTTTAGCCGTTGCGCTGATTAATCTGCTGCGCCACGAGTCGGGCAGATTCAAACGCTCCTGCCATCCAGCCCGTGAGGTAGCTCAGGTGTTCACCGCAAAGGAAGATATTGCCGTCTGGCTGGTTGAGACGGGGGTAGAACTGCTGTCGGCTTGCCGTCGTGTAGGTTGCCCAGCCGCCCAGGTTGTACGGAATTTGAGGCCAGAAGAGCGAAGCCCCTGTGTCGTAGTGCGATCGATATTGGGGGTGAATGCGACTGCCCAACTCGATCGCCCGTTGCACTCGTGCGTCTGGGCTAAGTGCGCCAAACTCCGCTGCTACTGCCCCAAAGTTGTAGTAGCCCACGACCACACCCCGTTGAGAGAGATAGTTGTGAGAGGGATACCAGATCGTTCCCAGCCCAATATTCGTGCTGGTGATCCCACCCATAATGTTCTCGTCTTCTTCCCAAAAACGGCGATTGAATTGCAGGGCACTCTTGCCCGTGACCGCGTAGTCAACCCCAGCAATTGCTTGCTGCATATCGGGAGAGAAGTCAGACGGAATGGTGCGAAGCACCGATAGCGGAATCGTGCAAATGCAGAAATCTGCTCGAATTTCCTTGGTGCTGCCCTGGTCGGTGTAAACGATGCGAACCCCATTTTGGGTCTTGCGAATCTCAGTAACCGCTGCGCCATAGTTGATATTGCCAACTTTTTTCGCCAGCGTAGTGGCTATCCGATCCATACCACCAATCGGCTGAAACATCAGCATCTGTTGGTCATACCCTTGCTCAAAAGATTCGTAGCCAGCAAAGCCCAGGTTGATCAGAGCACTCAAGGAGAACGGGCTGTTAATCTTTCCAGGATTGTTCGACGCTCCCTGTCGCGCGGCATCATAACCGCGTCGAGCATTGCCTCGGTAGAACAAATCCGGGTCAAGTCCACCGTAGGTTCTCAGGAAGTCAACTAAGCGTGTTTTATCGTCTTCGGTGAGCTGGGCATCCAGACGATCCTGGGAAGCGGCTTTTGCCAGCAACTCCGAAACATAGCCACGAGCATCCGCTTTGGCTTGACGGGCACGGACTTTCTGACCTGCCAAGCCTCCTGGAACGCCTTCGTTGTAGTAGTACTGCTCGTAGTTGAGGTTTGCAAATACTTGCAGCGGCACACCCAACTCGCGGCAGTATTGAATGGTGATGTGGTGCTGAGGAATGCGAGCCGGTCCGGGATTGAAGTATTCTCCCTTGGCAAACTGAACAGTCTGCACTGTGCCAGTTGTTTCAACAATCTGATCGCCACCCCGCACTGTCCAGCAGCGTCCTCCAGGTCTACTCCGCGCTTCTAAAATTGTGCAGCGATAGCCAGCTTTGCGGAGTTCGTAGGCAGCCGTCATGCCTGCCAGTCCGGCTCCAAGGATCACGACGCGACTGCGATCGGACGCTGGTCGCAGGTTAAGCGGTCCTGTTTGAGCAGAGGCGGTTTCTCCCATCAGGTCTAATGCCTTCATCACGGCGTAGGTCGATCCACCAGCCGCTGCCACTCTCGTAATGAAATCTCTACGTTTCACAATGCCTCCCTTATCAAGGTTAAAAACAGCACAAAAAGACAGCAAAAACCAGGCGCAGCTTTCTACTAGAAAGCTGCACATTAAACGCTACCCGCACGGTCAAGCAGAAATGACTCTGCAAACCACGGATGCAAGCAGCCGAAAACTTTAAGCTGAAAACTTTAGTTGAAGCAAAACCCCTGAGAGGTTCAGGGCAAAAACGTGTCGAACCCTCTGTAGTTCGCTTGCAAACTTGTGACTGAACGCTAGGGCGCGTCATCAATCGGCTCTAAAACCTTACGGTATCAGCCTTATCGCGCCCGCCCCAACACATAAGGCTAGGGGCTGGAACCCTTGCTACATGTAATGTGTAGCTGTAATTGATGACAGCCCCTAGTAGAGCAAACAGAAAATTACGAAACGTAGTGCGGACATCTTGCCTGCGTCATGCGTGGGACGCTCACACTACGGTGTAAAACGTTTGTTTCAATCTACTAGACGATCGATCCTCCGCTGTCTTTGTGAGGGTCGATCACAAAAATCGCTGTCTCCAACGTCGCTTTCTCAAGCGATTGCCATCAAGCGATGAACTCAGTGAAGTGTTGAGCGAGAGAGCTAATTTCAGCGTAATCTAATTGCCCAAATGAATCGTTCACGGTAGGTGCTCCTCAGCCAGATGAATGAACAGAAATGAATCGAACGACTGTCCTAACTATGAAAATTGCGAACATGCCTGCTATATGCAGAGCTGCGATCGGCAGGTCTGCCCAACAGAGGCTGGAGGAGTTTGAACTCCAACAGAAAGGCTCTGTCAATTCTTGTGACTTACGTAGAAATGCTGTAAGCCAACTGGCAGGCAGAACGCTGGAGTTAGAGTCACTTCATGGTGCCAAGCCTGAAAGCATTAGCTTATTGAAGCGCTAAACGGTGCGTTCTGTATGACTGCGATGAAATTGCGAGTGCTATCTGAAAATACTGTGCTAAAAGCCTAAAATGTGTAGTGACTGCTACGTTTCAGTAAATTCACTGATCTGGCTGATGAAAATTCTGTGTTTACCCTGTAAAGGGAATTGTGGCAGAGGAAATTTTAGCGGATTTCTTCGTTTACGTCTGGTGGTAGAGCGTTTGCTGGAACTGTATTTGGAGTCATACCCCGCCGTGGTGGAACAGCCGTAGGACTTGGAGTTGTCTGGGCTGGCGCGATCGGTTGAATCCCAGGCGTAGCAGAACCAGCGGACGTTGCCTCAGGAGCCACTTGAACCCCTGGCTGCGGCGCTTTAGGGGTTTGAATCGTTGCGGGCGCTGCTGAATTGCTGGCGGGAGGGGTTTGCGTCTCGTCATCTGACTCATCTCCGCCTTGGTTGATTGACTGACTGGCATTGTTGGGTGCCGATGGCGCTTTAGCAGAGGACGTTGACTGCACCATCGTTGCTGACGGAGAGGCTTTGCCACACAGCTTTCTCAAGTCAAACGATCGACCGTCTCGCATTCGCAAAAAGCAAACAGAATCTTCTGCATTGGCGACGGCTAAGTCTGTCAGAGGCATGGGAACAATCAGCGTAGTAAGAGATAGAAGTGCTATCAAGCTAGATGGCTTCAGCATGGTAGAGGATTCGTTTAACGCCGATCGATGCATTTCGTCATCCTATGATGCTTAAAAAATTAAAAAAGACATGGAGGCAACAATACCATCCAACGAACGTTCTGTTGGGTGCATTGATTGAACCCACGATCCTAAGTGCTTGCGGCTAAGCGTTCCTGCATAGACTACAGTGAGCAATGGATGAGCATCGCGTTACGAATGAGAAGGGCTGGGTGAGGAACTGTATGAGCAAGCTGAATAACCATGAGTGAGTTGAATAGCTACGATCAGGGGGATGGCTATGGACTCATTCCCACCTCGCCCCCTGGGTTTCGATCGGGCTTTGTGGGCATCATTGGTCGTCCTAATGTGGGCAAATCCACCCTGATGAATTATTTAGTAGGACAAAAAATCGCCATCACCTCCCCGATCGCGCAAACGACCCGCAATCGGCTCCGGGGCATTTTGACCACACCAACTGCTCAAATCATCTTTGTCGATACGCCCGGTATTCACAAGCCCCACCACGAGTTAGGCAAAGTGCTCGTCAAGAATGCACGGGTTGCCATCCAGTCAGTAGACGTTTTGCTATTTGTGGTGGATGGATCAGTGGCAGCAGGCGGAGGCGATCGCTTTATTGCCAATCTGCTCACCCATTGCCAAACGCCGATTATCTTGGGCATTAATAAAGCGGATCAGCAGGGGGAACGGGAAGCGGGGGAGGCAGGAGAGGCAGAAGGCAGAGGGCAGGGGGCAGAAGGGGCGGAGGGGGCAGGGGAAGCAGGAGAAGTCAGTAATATACGACTTACTCCACACCCCACATCCCACACCCCACACCCCTTCGATCGCACCTATCACGAACTCGCTGCCAGCCAGCAGTGGAGCGTTGCCAAATTTTCGGCGTTGACTGGAGACGGCGTAGACACGCTACAGGAGCAACTGATCCAACAGTTGGAGCCGGGTCCTTATTATTACCCACCCGATTTAGTCACGGATCAGCCAGAGCGTTTCATTATGGGGGAACTGATTCGAGAGCAGGTCTTGCTGTTGACTCGTGAGGAAGTGCCGCATTCGACGGCGATCGGCATTGATCGCGTGGAAGAAGAACCCACGATTACTCGCATTCTGGCAACCATTTACATCGAGCGTCCGTCCCAAAAAGGCATTCTCATCGGTAAGGGGGGCGAAATGCTCAAGGCGATCGGCACGGCTGCGCGGCAGCAAATCCAAAAATTAGTAGCTGGTAAAGTTTATTTGGAGCTGTTTGTCAAAGTGCAACCTAAGTGGCGACAGTCCAGCGCTCGATTGGCTGAGCTAGGGTATCGAGTAGAGGAATAGAGCAACAGATTAATAAAGCACAGATTGATGAATCAGCAGTCAATTCATTCCAAGTTGCTTTAGCGCCGTTGCACGCGCTCGTTCAGACAACTTATTTAATAAAATATGCTCAGAGTCATCAATGAGACCCTCTTTTTGCATCAGTTCAATCATCGTTTCATGCAGCAGCGCTTCGGCTTTTGCTGCTTGTTCTGCCAGCCAAAGGTGGGTTTCAGCGTCTTGAGGAAACTGTTCAATGCAATTGGTTGTGTAGTGACGAAACGTTCTGACCTGACGCAAAATACGAGCCAAGTAGCCAGGGCATTCACAGGCAATGACTTCTGCCGATCGACAAATTTCGACCAGCGCTTCGTCAGAAACATCGGACATCTTAATCCTTCGCTTGGTGTCAGTCATTGCTTGGTTTTGTAGTGGTCATCCTCTATTCAACCCGAACGGCTAACTAAGCTATCACAATCCGAAGGAGTATCTTTGGGGATTAGAGCTGTAAGCTTAACCACATCTAATCAAACAATTCTTTTAGTAATTTTACGACTACACTCTCAGTAAAAAGAAACCTAAATGCCTCTCTATACTTCTTAGCTCTGTCTTTCTTAGCAATGTAGAACGTATGCAAGGCAACCATAAAATGGGAGGTCACTTGTGAAAGCTGCTTTAATGCCTGCTGTTGGAGACCCAGGCGTTTTGCAAATGGGTGATGTACCAGAGCCAACATTACAGCAAGAGACAGAATTGCTCGTGCGCCTGAAAGCAGCGGGTGTGAACCCGATCGATACGAAGCTACGGAAGCGAGGCACCTTTTTTCCCGATCGCCTGCCTGCAATTTTGGGCTGTGATGGGGCTGGCATTGTCGAATCTACGGGCACTGCGGTGCATCAGTTCCAACCGGGTGACGAGGTGTATTTTTGCAATGGTGGGTTGGGGGGACATCCCGGCAATTATGCAGAGTGGGCGATCGTAGATGCTCGTTTTGCTGCCCCTAAGCCAACGACGATGAGTTTTGCAGACGCGGCGGCGGCTCCGCTGGTACTGATTACGGCTTGGGAAGCCTTGTACGATCGGGCAACCCTACAGGCAGGGCAGCGTGTTCTCATCCACGCAGGAGCAGGTGGTGTGGGGCATGTTGCCATTCAGCTTGCCAAACTGCGTGGGGCTGAGGTGTGTACGACCGTCAGCACGGAAGCAAAAGCACTGTTTGTCAGGGATTTGGGGGCGAGTCAAGTGTTTTTCTACCAAGAGACAGACGTTGTAGAAGCGGTGATGCATTGGACGCATGGACAGGGTGTGGATGTTGCCTTTGACACGGTAGGAGGTGCCGCCTTGAGTCAATCGTTCGCGGCGACGAAGGTATACGGCGACATTGTGACAATTTTGGAGCCTGACCCTGCCACAAACTGGAAAGTAGCGCGTACCCGGAATCAGCGCGTGGGGTTTGAACTGATGCTGCTACCCATGCTGCAAGGTTTGGAGACAGAACAGCAGCGACAGGCAGGAATTTTGCAACAGTGCGCTCACTGGATTGATGCGGGTCAACTCACCCTACACGTCAGCCAAACGTTTCCTCTAGCTGAGGTGGCAGAGGCGCATCGATCGCTCGAAGCGGGTTCCACAATGGGGAAGCTCGTTTTAGTCATGGATGGCAAATAGGGATCAGGGGCAATCAGTAGTCCGTAGAATGGTGAGTCTTGCGGGTCAGGGTGACGCTTGAGCGATCGACACGTAGGCAGATCCCATAGAGTCAGCGGGCTGGCTAATCTATTCGCTGTGGCTGGCACTAGAGTCTCACCGCAATCACAGTTCAAGTTCTATCCTGATGGTCAGGCAAAATGCCGTATTGGGTAGTAGTTCTCGTGCCTTGTTAATCGTTCACGCACGCGCCCTGCTGGTTTGCTTCTCACGATCGTCGCTTGCTGCAAAGGGTCTTGATCTCGCTGCTAAGTCACTCCAGTCCCCTATTGGTCTAAGTTTTATGCGTATTTCTACGGCCACAACCCTGGTGTTTAGCTCTCTTGCTACCGTTGCGTTTTATCAAGGCTTTGCGGCACTCTTTCCGCATCTGGCTCAGCCCGATGACGAGACCGGCTCTAAGGCAAAGCAGGATGGTGCAAAGACAGACGCGGCTACGACCCAGGCAAAACCCACGATCGCTGCTCCTGAGACGATGCCAGCCGTGAGCATTGATGCTGGGACAACGGTACCCACCAAAGCGGAGCAACTGGTCGCCCAACGTCGGGCGGTTGTGCTTAGAAAGCTACCCAAGGTGAATGTGCCACCAGCGCTGCGATCGATGCCCTCTGGCGTGGCTTCTACACAGATTTCAGGTGGCGTTGCCTTGCCGGAAAAGATGTCTACTGGCGACAGTGACTTTAGTTCTAGCGCTGAAGTAGCCGCGATCGAGGCACCCGTTGCCGCCCTCAACGACGTGAAAGGTCATTGGGCAGAGGGATATATTGAATCGTTAGCGGTTAAGGGCATTGTGCGAGGGTTTGTGGATGGCAAGTTTCACCCGGACAAACCTGTGACATCCGGTCAGTTTGCCATGATGGTGGAAAAAGCGTTTCAAGTCTCACCCATTACCTATAGCGATTTGCAGCAGCTTAAGGGCGATCGTCCCACCCGCGCTGATGCCGCTGCGTTGATTTACAACACGCTTGCCAAAGCAGGTCCAGCGCCTGTAGCAACGGCTGTACAAATTAGTGGCGCAGTGCCTCGTCCTGGTATTTATGCCGTTCCCAGCAGTAGCGCGGCTTTACGCCCAGAGGTTGGGTTGCCAACGGTTTCACAGGCAATTCAGCAGGCAGGTGGTGCTTTGACGGGTGCTGATCTGCGACAGGTGCAAATTCATCGTGTGAACGATGTCACCGAACGTCAGGTGCTTAACGTTGATGTGGCGCAAGCGCTGAAGACGGGCGATCGTAAGCAAGATCCCGTATTGCAGCAGGGCGACAAACTCTTTATCCCTGCCGCCACGACAACCAGTAGTCAAGTTACCAACCCGTTACCAAAACCAGCCCATGCCATCAGTCTGGCGGAGCCTGTTGAGTAGCGATCGCTTGGCTGCTTGTTGGCTTATGCCGTCTCATCTACTTGCTCTGCTTCAGCATGGCTCTGAGTGGCAGGTAGATAGGGCAAGACTCGATCGCAGCAAAACAATGTCCCCGCCGCGACACAAACAGGCACAGCCAGGAGACTGATAAACGGCACGCTGACAAGCACCAAACACGCCCAGCTAAAGGTGGCACTAGCAGGGAGCGATCGGGCAAACACCCCTAACTTGCGGCGAAAGCTGAAGCGACGACGCTCCAGCGGTGCATCGAGAAAGTCTAACCCGACTAATAGTGCTGCCAGAGCAACCCCGCCGATGCTGGCGATCGTCGTGCCCAGCGGCGGCAAGAAGTTCAGCACCAAAAATGGCAGTCCTACCACCGCTAGCAACAGCAGCTTTTTAAGTTGAAAGGTAATCGCTCGCCAAATATCCTGCAACGCTCGACTTAAACCAGGTGCGCCAATGGGTACCTGTCCATTGCGGAGCCGCTCGGTTTGTTCTGCCAGGTTGCCATACCAGGGCGCACCTAAGATGGCACCAAACTGTACGAGCAGTAGTCCAGTCAGCACAAACAGCGCGATCGCCATCAAAAAGCGCAGTACGTCGTCCAGAAAGGTTGCGCCTGTCGGTAGCCAGGTTAAAAGACGAGAAGCCCAGGGTGGTAAGGTCGCGACCCACTGTGCTAACCCGATCGGCACACCAGAAGCCCATTGATCAATGCCTCGCCAACCGGGAAGCAGTAGCCCGGTGTAAAGGGCTGCTCCAATGATCAGGTTGACCAGAATAGGGATCACCACCCCTCCCCATAATTGAGGGTTTTGAGCGATGAATAGCAATGCCTGGAGTGGATACGTTGCCCCTGCAATCACACCAAGAGGCAGTGCTCCAACGTGACGAATGATCTCAGACTCTGGCTCTTCTGTCATGGTGTTTCTGCTGTTTTCTCGCTAATCCTGCTCAAAGACTCGACCGAGAGCAGCGGGTGGTGTGCTATGAACGGTTTGGCTCGCGGCATGGCTCAAGGTGGGTGGCAACCGTTTCAATAGTCTTTCCAACCATTCGCTAGACGTAAGCACTAGAAACAGGATCATCAGTACAAACGGTGCTACAGTCAACACCTGCGTCGGAACGTCTGGGATCGCGCTCTGGGCAATGCTGGCGACTGATTGCAAAATGCCAAAAAAATAGCAGCTTAGAGCCACTCGCAGCGGATTCCAACCGCCAAAGATGACGATCGCCAGCGCAATCCATCCATACCCACCCGTGTGACGATGGCTCCACCCAGCCTTGAAGTCCAGCGCAAACGCCGCACCAGCAATGCCCATCAGCGCACCCCCAAACGTGGTGTAAAAATAGCGCATCAAAATGACGTTCGTTCCTCTGGCAAAGGCGGCAGCAGGCTGTTCACCGATCGCTTGCAGCATCAGCCCAGCGCGAGTGCGATAGAAGTACACCCAGGTCAACACGATCAGCCCAAAGCTGGCATACACCAGCAAATCGCTTTGAAATAGCAGTTTGCCAATGAAGGGAATATCTTGCAGGATCGGCACGTTGAGATTGGGAACGGTCGGACCAGGGATGCGGACGAAAGCATTCCCCAAAAATGACGATAGATCGGCACACAGCAACGCCAGCACAAACCCGATCGCCACCTGAGACTGCTTCAACGAGAGTGTACCAAATGCCACAACCAGCGCAATCGCCGCTCCCACCAGCGCTGCACTCCCAAACCCCAGCAGCAAACTGGGCGTGTTTCCCAATCCCTCGGTTGTTTTCGCTACCGCAAACCCGGTCATCGCCGCCAGCATAATCGTGCCTTCGGCTGACAGGTTAATGACTCCTGCCCGTTCGGTAATGGTTTCGCCAATGCAGGCAAAGACAAGCGGCGTGGCAGTGGCGATCGCGGTAGCGAGAATGGCGATAATTTGATCGGTGTCCATAGGGGAAAAAGCGCGTGATGAATGTTGCATCGGGGAGTTTTGAGTGAAATTGCTCAAAATCTTTAAGGATTGACCTTGAAGTCAGTTGTAGTCATGAACTAGGGATTGTCATCAATGACGACTACACATCACTTTCAGCAAGGGCTACAGCCCCTAACTTCGTGTATTGGAACAGGCGCGACTACGCTGGTACCGCAAGGTCTTGGAGCTGAATTGATGGCGCGCCCTAGAAACTGGTGAGGTGATGATTAAGCGTCTGCTGTAGAGATATTTTTAGCAATCTTGATTCTATTAAAAGTATGGTACTTAGCCAAAAAATGATGAGTAAGGGTAAATGGTTGATCGCGGCGATCGTGATGTCTGTCTCCATGCTGAGTGCCCATCAGGTTCAAGCTGGTACAGCCGCATACTTTGCAAAATGCTCCTTTTTAGACCGTGGCAACAATAACGGTGGTAGCGTCTCTCGCATGCCTTGCTATGCCGTTGAGGGTGTAACCGCATCGACTTCTTTTTTCCACATTGTTTGGAGAGATGGTGTTAAGACGCGACTGAACGCCAGAGCTGGCGATTTACTCAGGGAGATTGCCACTGGCAGAACCTATGAAAGGGCTGCAAATTATACGTTTGTCGCTAATAGTGATGGTGATGTTATCACTCTCGATGACGTTAAGTCTACAAATAGTCGATACAACGCCGACGATCCTACAGTGATAAAACTGCTCAAGTAGGGTGACACTTGCAACCGCCCAGTAGTGCTGTTGCCGCACGAACGCACTGACCTTACTGGTGGGGGTGAACGATTCATGGCAATGGGTGTTCTGAAATGCGACAGAATCTTGCTAGAGAGTAAGTCATGAAAATACTTTTAAGCGTCATCGCAATGGCGATCGGCATGCCAGTGGCTGTAATCGCTGTATTTCTTATTGCCTATTTTGGAGAATTTCCCCTGCCTGTGAGCAGCAGCCAGTTTCGTACTGATTGGAAATTTAAGACGTTGGTGACTCAAGGTGATCAGATCATCGGCGGCGGTTATTCCTTTGCAGAAGCAAGAGATATTTGGATTCGGCTTCGACTGCATCATGAACCAGATCTTACGGTCCAATCTGTAGCAGAGACTTGTTCACCAGAGGCATTAGAAAAAATTCGGACGTGGTTTTTAAAACAAGCGACCCCGCAAAAAATCTTGGGAATTTTACCTCTCTCAGACGACTCTCACGCTGATGAGGTGGTCTTGAATGATGTTGCAAATTTACGCTGTAAATCAACAGAGAGCTATACGCCAATCACTCATCAGTTGGGTGAATTTCCACAAGGCTGTTCGATGGGCTGGATTTTATACCACAAGCCTAGCCGTTTCTATTACGAGCGATCGCCCTGTTCTCACTGAGCTATTAACTCCCTTTTGTTCAAAGACCGATCCGGTTATGACTTGAAAAGGCGAGTTGTACCAACATCTGATCATGCAACCCACTAACCGTTTACGCCCAGTTGCTCAGTTGGCGATACGACTTGGGGCTGAGGTGTACCAGAACTGGTATCAGCAGGTTTGCGATCGCCAAACCCACGACCGAGCAGCACAAACAGCACCAGCATCCCCTGAATCACGCCTGCCAGAGACGATTCCAGGTTAAGTGAGAGGGGCAATTGAAGACTCCCAATATTAAGCGCGCTGAAGAAAAAGGCAACAGGCAAAATCAACCAGGCGTTGAAGCCAACCAGCATGGCAATGAGCAACGCCAGAAAGCCGAGATTGCTGGAAATACTGGGGATCAGCCGATGGAAGACGGCAAGGACTTGCAACGCTCCGGCAATGCCAGCAAAAGCTCCACAAATGCCAAACGCGCTGAGCAACTGCTGGACGGAGGGAATCCCCAACACGTAAGATGCTCTCAGGTTTTGCCCCACGGCTCGAAGCTGTAAGCCAAAATAAGTGCCGCGCATGACAATCATGGTAATCGCCAGTACCGCGATCGCCACCAGTAGGGACACAGGGCTGGCTTCGGTGTTACCGATCGTGGGTAGCCAGAGGGCTTCACTAAACTGCTCGGTGCCGCTCATGGAAGCCACCCCTTCTCGTTTCCAGGGACCAAAAATGAGATACAGCGCCAACCCCTGTGCCGCAAAGTTGAGTCCCAACCCCGCAAAAATCTCGTTAATGCGACCGTAGACGTTCAAAATCCCTGCCAACAAGCCCCACAGAAACCCGCCGCCTGCGCCAATGACGATCGCCAGCAGTATCACCAGGGGAGCCGGAAGCACGTCTTGCAATAAGCGTATACCAGCCGTCGCTGCGATCGCGCCTGCCACAATCTGCCCTTCAATCCCCAGGTTGTACAGTCCGGCGGTAAAAGTGAACAGCAAGCCACAGGTACACAGCAGTAGGGGAGCCAGCGTGGCAATCACCCGCGCAAACTGATCGGGTGTACCAAACGCGCCTGACCACATGCTGCTGACCACCTGTACTGGGGATGCACCGACTAGCGCAATGATGACGGCAATCAAGATTAGGGAAAGGACAACTGAGCCAAGCTGGTAGTAAAGCGTTTTAGACATGAGTGACGCGTGGGTGTCACGCAATAGCTGTAGAAGTAAGCACGATCGCTTTAACTTAGTAGTTCTCGTCGGTCTTTAATGTGTCAGATTCTACCGTCTTGGCACCGTTATCTGATCCGTTCATTGCTCTTGAGCGATCGTCTTTCTACCGTCCGCTTTTATTACCCCAGTGTGAACGCGCCAACCTACTGATTCAAGGTGATTGAGCTACTAAACCTCGTCCATCTTGAGAACTGGAGTTTTTGAGGCGAGTTAGCTAAGCTGAAAGCAGCGATGCGAAAGAGTCAATGAACGAGCCATGTTAAAGGTTGATACGTCACGCTGACAGCAAAGCCCCGAAGGTTTGAGAGTGCAAGCGCTCCAAGCCACCCATGCGCGCACCCGTGAACGCTTGCTCGCTCTGTACGAGATCTGCCAGGGCAAAAGTGCGACAGCGGTAGGACGGCAGAGTGGACGCAATCCGCAAACCATCATGGAGTGGGTGCATCGGTACAATGAAGCAGGCTTCGAGTCACTGGTGTATCAACGCACAGGCGGACATCCCCCCCTTTGCCTGCTGTCGTCGAGCAAGGGGTAGCGGCGGTGCTCCGTGAGGCTTTAGACCTGGCGGCAACCCCACCCCAACAGCGGACAGCGCCGACGCAACCCCGATGGACTCTCAAGCGGTTGGTTGCTTGGGTCAAGGCACACTTTGACATCGACTGCTGCCGCGATACCTTGCGTAAGGTGCTCAAGCGCTTGGGGTTTTCCTGGAAGAAAGCGCACAAATTACTGAATAAAGGGCAGCCGGCCCAGCGTGCTGCCTTTCTGGAACGCCTACAGGTCATGCTCGATGAGGCGCTCCACCAACGCTGCCTGCTGGTTTACATTGATGAAGCCCATATCCATTTGGACACTGACGCGGGCTATGGTTGGGCCATTCGGGGTGAGCGCTTCTGGGTCAGTTCCAGTTCACCAGGACGTGCGAAAGTTTCCTTTTACGGGGTCTATCTCTACAATCTCGCTCAGGTGCGTGTCTTTGCTTATGACAAAGCCGACCAGTTCCACACGATTGATGTCCTCAAGCGACTGCGCGTGGAGTTTCCCGATGTGCCGTTGCAGCTGGTGTGGGATGGTGCACCCTATCATCGTGCCCAAACGGTACGAGCGTCCGCCACCGCACTCGACATTACCCTCGCACCGTTGCCTGCCTACAGTCCAGACTTCATGCCCGTGGAGCATCTCTGGCAATGGTTACGGGAAGATGTGACTTATCATGCCTGCTATACCAGCCCAACCGCATTGCAGCAACGTGTGGAACAGTTTCAACAGGAGATTAATGCCAAACCCCTTGCCCTCGCTGACCGCTTATGGGTAAAAAATCACCTCGACCCAGAAGAAGAAAAACTACGGGTTTCAACTTAGACAAGGTTTAACTCTCTAAATCGACCGTTGCGCTTATTTTTTGAAGTGAGCCTCGAAGGATGCAACTTAGTCAGTCTATTTTTCTCAGTGCAAGTCAACAGCCTGCTCTATGCCACTCAAATTCTGATCGACATCCGTGAGCCAAACAGCGATATCGGCGGATGACGTATCGGAGACGACGATGTGCGTCATACCAGTCACGTAGCCAATATAATTTCCCATCAAAAAATAGACAACGACCATTGCGGCGGCGGAGAAAGCAACTAAAGTGCCCGCCAGCATCAGTGAAAATTCATTGCGATCGACTGCCTGCTGCATCAAATGCAGTGACCAGGCAACCAAGGCAATGACAATAGTAAGAATAAGTATCAGCATACTTGAAGTATTGTAACAGATACTCAGATTTCGTCATCTTTATTTTTGGCGGTGCAAGAAATTTGTAGTTCGGGCGTTGGGTGTTGGTTAAACCAGACGAACAGGCACGTTTTGCTCCGCAAGGTGGGTTTTGATTTGAGCGACGGTGAGATGTCCGTAGTGCAAGAGTGAGGCGAGGAGTGCGGCTTCGGCTTTACCGTCTGTGAGTGCGGCATGAATATGCTCACAGGTGCCCGCTCCGCCTGAGGCAATGACCGGAATTTCAACCTGCTCGGCGATCGCCCTTGTTAGCTCCAGGTCGTAGCCTGCCTGAGTGCCATCCGCATCCATACTGGTGATCAGCAACTCCCCAGCACCACGCTGCTCGACGTTTTTTGCCCAGGCGATCGCATCCAGTCCAGTATTCTCTCGTCCACCGCGCACGTACACGTCCCAACCAGGATTATCAGCCTCTTGCCGACGACGGGCATCGATCGCCACGACAATGCACTGGTTGCCAAAGCGATCGCTGGCGCGATCAATGAGACTGGGATCACGCACGGCTGCTGAGTTGATGCTGACCTTATCGGCTCCGGCTCTTAACAATTGTTTAATAGTCTCTAAGTTTTGAATGCCACCACCTACGGTAAGTGGGATAAACACCTGCTCGGCAGTGCGATACACCACATCAAAAATGATGCCCCGATCTTCGTGAGTTGCCGTGATATCGAGGAATACCAGTTCGTCTGCCCCTGCCTGGTTGTAGACCTGCGCCAACTCGACTGGATCACCCGCATCCCGCAAATCGACGAAATTGACTCCCTTCACTACCCGCCCTGCCTTCACATCTAAACAGGGCAAAATTCGCTTCGCCAGCATGGTTTTCCGCAATGTGGAACGTTTGCATTCTAAAGCTTTTGGGGAGAGGCAGAGGGCAGGAGGCAGAAGGCAGAAGGCAAGGGAGTTGTAAAACCCTAAAAGCTTTGGGCGTATTAGAAATGGGCATACCAGAAAGGTTTTTAGTTTTTAGAAGAGGTCAGGAAAGGCTCATGGACTCATAATCAACACCCAGCGACTGGTTCAACTCAAAACTCCTTACCCCTCACCCCTCACCCCTCACTCCCTTCTTCCAAAATCTCCCTTACACCACACCATCCGACCCGCGACGCTGATACACTGAGTCTTGGTTTTATAGTCCTGGTTTTATAGTCTCGGAGCGGCGATGGAAGTTGGTCAGAAGGTTCGTGTGTATCGGTTGCGCGATCGGGTGTCTCCGGTAATTGCTAAGAAGCTGGGCGAGTATGGTGTGATTCAGGATTACAAAATGACAGATGGTAGTGGGGTTGGGTATCTGATCAAATTTGAGGACAACTCAGCGACCTGGTTTTTTGAGGATGAAGTGCGGGTTGTATCTGACTAATCATTGATAGCTGGCTTCATGGCATGGTTGCTGCCTCAGACTCCGCATAAGTAATGTGGGCAGATTCTGGGCAATCGTTACCATAAGAAGGAACGCTGGCAGAGTTCTCTGCTGGCACAGTAATGCATTGGGTTGGAAGCGGACACATGGCTCTAATTTTGACGTTTTTGGGCAAGGGTGGGGTTGGTCGGACGACGATCGCGATCGCGGCGGCTAAACGCTTTGCGGCTCAGGGGAAACGAGTGCTGCTGGCATTTCAAGAGCCAGAGGTCGCGATTGGGATTCTCTTAGGTGCCGTTCCCAGCCATGAGCCGCAGGAACTTTCGCCAAACCTTTTCACGGTGCAGTTTCAAGCCTCTGCCCTGCTGGAACGCAGTTGGGAAGAGGTAAAGAAGCTGGAAGCGCAATACTTGAGAACGCCATTCTTTAAAGAAGTCTTTGGGCAGGAACTCAGCGTGCTGCCAGGGATGGACAATGCCCTGGTGCTGAATGCGCTGCGGGAGTACGACGCGAGTGGCAAGTATGATGTCATCGTGTTTGATGGGGCTGGTGATCAGCCAACGCTGCGGCTGTTTGGGATGCCTGAAAGCTTGAGCTGGTATGCCCGTCGCTTCCGTAAGGTGTTTGCCGATTCGGATTTGGGCAAGACGCTCTCGCCGTTTTTGCAGCCGATCGCCAGCGCAGTGCTAAACGTAAGCTGGACGGACGATCTTCTTAACCAACCTGCGGCACAGCAGGCAACCAATATTCTGGAGCAAGGCAAGCAGGCGTTAGCAGATCCCAATCGCGTTGCGGCTTATCTCGTGACAACAGAGGATGCAGCGGCAGTGGCAACCGCAACCTATCTCTGGGGTGCAGCGCAACAGGTCGGGTTAACCGTGGGTGGCGTACTGGTGAACCGCTCTCATGACAGTGGTGGCATTGGAGAAACCTTCGCCCCCCTGCCTGTGACACCGATTCCCTCTCAGGCAGTCAACGATTGGCAATCCTTGATAGAATCGCTACCCGATTTAGAGCAGGCAGCTCAAGCGCCTCGACCGATCGCCATCAATGTCGCAGAACGCAAGGTCAGTCTGTTTCTGCCAGGGTTTGACAAAAAGCAAGTAAAGCTTACCCAGTCTGGACCCGAAATCACGATCGAGGCTGGCGATCAGCGGCGCAACGTCTCGCTACCACCAGAGCTGAGCGGTAAACCAATTGCTGGAGCCAAATTTCAAGACAGCTTCCTGATCATTTCTTTCTAGCCTTCACGTAAGCTCCTGAATTCTGATCGTTAGGCAGAAGGCAGAAGGCTAAAAAGCTGACCGACCGCTGATTGCTCAATCAACTCAAAACGCCCCTGCTTCCTCCGCTTCCCCTGCACCCCTCTCTCATCCCCCCTCCGCCCCAATCGCTAATCGTATGACTGAATCAAATCCTGCTCCCTTACCAGACAGTCCTGCTGCTGAGCTTGCATCCGAAGAGGCGGTTACGTCAGGGAGCGATCGCACGGCCCAGGCTCGTCAACTGTTGGGTATGAAAGGCGCACAGCAGGGCGAGACATCCATTTGGAAAATTCGCCTCCAGTTGATGAAGCCGATTACCTGGATTCCATTGATCTGGGGGGTTGTGTGTGGTGCAGCGTCGTCAGGAAACTATCGCTGGACGTTGGAGAATGTGCTGATTTCGGCGGCGTGCATGTTAATGTCGGGTCCCTTGCTGACGGGCTATACTCAAACGCTGAATGATTTTTACGATCGCGACATTGATGCCATCAATGAACCCTATCGCCCGATTCCGTCTGGAGCCATTTCCATTCCACAAGTAACCGTGCAAATTTTGGTGCTGCTGGCTGGTGGCATTGGGGTTGCGTATATCCTGGATCGATGGGCAGGGCATGAGTTTCCGACCATTACCGTGATGGCGATCGCAGGCTCCTTTGTGTCGTACATCTATTCTGCGCCGCCACTAAAGCTAAAGCAAAACGGCTGGTTGGGCAACTACGCCCTGGGTGCCAGCTACATTGCGCTGCCGTGGTGGGCGGGTCACGCTCTGTTTGGCGACTTGAACCCGACGATCATGATTCTCACTTTGTTCTATAGTCTTGCAGGCTTGGGGATTGCAGTGGTCAATGACTTTAAAAGTGTAGAGGGCGATCGACAGCTAGGGTTGCAATCGTTGCCAGTGATGTTTGGGGTCACGACAGCGGCGTGGATTTGCGTTTGTATGATCGATGTCTTCCAGGCTGGTGTTGCGGCGTATCTCATCAGCATTCACGAAAACCTGTATGCCACAATCCTGCTACTGCTGGTGATTCCCCAGATCACGTTTCAAGATATGTATTTTCTACGTGACCCACTGAAGAACGATGTGAAGTATCAGGCAAGCGCACAGCCCTTTCTGGTTTTAGGGATGCTCGTCGCCGGGTTAGCGTTGGGTCATGCTGGAGTTTAGCGGCTTCATTTGGTTAAGCTGAATTTGGTTAAGCTGAGTACAAATTCAGGTTGCACTCGCCTGTCATAGTAAGCAGGATCAATCGTGAGGAGGGCATGAGTATCCGCTTTGACAAACATAGAATTTTGCTTGTACCTTCGACCCGATGGGCATTTCCAGCGATCGTCGCCTTGATCGCTGGTGAGATTCTGTCAAGATATAGCAGACCCTCATTTTGATCTATGGTCGGGATCTGTGGTCGAGGAGTTGGCTGGATGATGAAGGTGCTAGGGTTTGCTTATGCCCTGAGACGCTTTTTGATCCCAACCCCTTACAATGAGGACGGCGATCGCGTGGTGGTGATGAGGCTGTAGTGTGGAAAATTTTCTTTCAAAACTCAAAAACTTATCGATCCGCTCCAACGGTTCTCAGCCGTTACGGTCTGATTTGCGGCGAGACAGTGCGACCAACCCGCCTGCCGCATTGCCCATGAAAGCACCTTCCAAAGCGACCGATCGGGCTGAACCTGTAGCGCCGCGTGGCAAACGTATTCGCACAGGTAAACCGCTACACCGTCGCTATGCATTCTGGTTGGCGATGGTGGCGTTGGGAGGGGGTGCGGCACTTGCCTGGGGTGCCTGGAAAATTGAACAGAGCCTGCCTGACGTTTCAGATATCTCCAGCTTTTCTCAGAATGGAACGTTGATTATCAAAGCCGCCGATGGCTCTGTGTTGCAGCAGCTTGGTTCCGCAACCCGACAAAAGCTAACGATTAAGCAAATGCCCGATCGCGTGATCAAGGCGTTTTTAGCCGCTGAAGACCGTCGGTTTTATCAACACAACGGGGTTGACTATCAATCGATCATGCGAGCCGTTGCGTCTAACCTGCTTGCCCGTGATTTGGTAGAAGGGGGCAGTACGATTACCCAGCAGGTCGCGCGGATTGTTTACCTGACCCAAGATCGCACGGTAGGGCGCAAGCTTCAGGAAGCGTTTCTGGCACAAAAGATTGAGCGGACGCTGAGTAAAGACCAGGTGCTGGAAAAGTATCTAAATCTGGTCTACTTGGGGTCAGGAGCCTATGGTGTAGCCGATGCTGCCTGGGTGTATTTCAGCAAGTCCGTTGACAAACTGACGCTATCAGAAACGGCGATGATTGCAGGTATGCCGCCTGCACCCAGTGACTACTCGCCGTTGGTAAACATACAAGTGGCTCGTCAACGGCGCGATATTGTCCTCGAACGAATGCAGGAAGCGGGTTTCCTGACAGCAGCCGAAGTCGAGCAAGCACGGGCGCAAACGCTGACGCTGAAGCCTAGTTCGCCGAAAAAACTCTACAGCGATACGCCTTACTTTACCTCATACGTACAGCAACAATTGCCCAAGTTGGTGACAAAAGAGCAACTTGAAGCGGGCGGGTTAACCGTCGAAACGAGTTTGAATTCTACCTGGCAGAAAGCCGCCGAGAAAGCCGTCAAGGATGCCGTCAAAAATATTGGACCAGCCGAAGGCTTTAAGCAAGCCGCATTGGTGGCAGTTGATCCCCGCAATGGTGAAATTCGCGCGATGGTGGGCGGTACTGACTTCATCACCAGCCAGTTCAATCGGGTGACGCAGGCTCAACGACAGCCAGGGTCGTCTTTTAAGCCGATTCTCTACACCACGGCGATCGCGACAGGCGTTTCGCCCTATGCCTCTTACCTTGATGCACCGTTGACTGTAGACGGCTACCAGCCTCAAAACTACAGCCGTAAATACAGCGGCTGGTTAACCCTGCGTGACGCGCTGACAAACTCAGTGAATCTGGTTTCTGTGCGACTCCTGATTGATATTGGCTTTGATCCGGTCATCAAACTGGGGCACGATTTGGGCATTCAGTCTGAGCTTTTGCCCACCTACTCGCTGGCGCTGGGCACCTCTGAAGTGAACCTGCTGGAGCTGACCAGTGCCTATGCAACGCTCGCAGCAAAAGGCAACCACACGGAAACACACGGTATTCGCCGTATTGTTAACCGCAAAGGTGAGGTGATTTATACCGCAAAGCTAAAGCCGAAACAGGTTGTTGACAAAGATTCAGTCGCGATCGTCACCTGGATGATGCAAAACGTCGTCAACAGTGGCACCGGGCAGGCGGCACAAATTGGTAGACCTGTCGCAGGTAAAACAGGCACCTCTGAAAACGCTCGCGATCTCTGGTTTATTGGTTTCGTGCCGCAAATGGCGACTGGCGTTTGGCTGGGTAACGATGACAATACGCCTACCTGGAGCTACAGCAGCACAGCCGCAGAAGTATGGCACAACTTTATGACTACCGTAGTCAAAGGCATGGCGGTTGAGAAGTTTGCCGAACTGCCCAAGCTAGACGATCGCAAAGGCACGATCAAAGCCAAGCCTCTAAGACCCGCCCAGATGTATGACGGCGAAGCACCCAGATCTGAGGGCGGCTATTCTGGGGAGTCTCGCAATGATGCACCGTCAGGAGAGGCACCAAGACCTGCACCTGCCGACGGTGGTAAGCCAGCACCTCCAGAAGCGCCTGCTCAACCACCCGAAGCAGCACCTGCTCCTGAGCCAGCCCCGCCGCCTGAGAACACTGCGCCGGAGCTACCTCCCGCCGAGCCAGCCCCACCTCCCACTACATCTGGACCACCTCAACCCGCGCCTAGCAACTGATTTCACCTCAAAGCATGAGATTCCAGGTTTCAGATCGCAAGGCTGAGACAGTCGCACATTACTTAGGAGAGTTCCAAGAAAGAAGGTACCGTTTGGTAGGGGGCAGGTTTTGCCAGCATCGTAGCCTCTAACCGATCGCGTTCGGATCAAACCTACCCCGACGGGTATTTTGTTGGCTAGAAATCTCCTAACTATGTTTTCTAAAGTTCTGATTGCTAATCGGGGTGAGATCGCTTGCCGGATTATTCGCACGCTCGATCGCTTAGGCATTGCCTCAGTTGCCGTCTATTCTGAAGCGGATGCTCACGCAGCACACGTTACAGCGGCGGGTGAGTCAGTATGTGTGGGTGCCGCCCCTGCCGCTCAAAGCTATTTACAGGCAGAGACCATCCTGGCAGCGGCAAAAGCAACCGGAGCCGATGCCATCCATCCTGGCTATGGCTTTTTGAGCGAAAATGTTGCCTTTGCCGAAGCGTGCGCTCAAGCAGGAATCGCGTTTATTGGTCCCACTCCCGACCAGATTCGACAGTTTGGGCTGAAACACGAAGCACGGGCGATCGCCCAACAAGCTGGACTTCCTCTCGTTCCAGGTACGCCACTCCTGGATCATCTGGATCAGGTGAAAGAGGCGGCAGCAGCGATCGGCTATCCCGTGATGATCAAAAGCACAGCGGGCGGTGGTGGCATTGGGATGCAGTTGTGTTGGGAGGAGGCGACCTTGGCGGATCTCTTTGCTGCCGTACAGCGCCTGAGCCGCAATAACTTTAACGAAAGCGGGGTTTTTCTCGAAAAATATGTGGAACGGGCACGCCACATTGAGGTGCAGATTTTTGGCGATGGGCAAGGAACCGTCGTGGCGTTGGGTGAGCGGGACTGCTCCATTCAGCGACGGAATCAGAAGGTCATTGAAGAAACGCCTGCACCAAACATCAGTGATGAACTCCGGCAGCACCTATACCAATCGGCAGTGCGGCTCGGTCAGACTGTGAGTTATCGATCGGCTGGCACCGTTGAATTCATCTATGACGTAGATACCGAGCAGTTTTATTTTCTGGAGGTCAACACTCGCTTGCAGGTCGAACATGGCGTGACGGAAGCGATTACCGGAGTCGATCTGGTGGCATGGATGGTGCGACAGGCAGCAGGCGAATCGCTGTTGCTGGAGACCTATCGCTATCAACCCCAAGGGCACTCGATCCAGGTGCGGGTTTATGCCGAAGATCCCAACAAGAACTTTCAGCCGAGTTCGGGGACGCTGACCAACGTTCAGTTTCCTACCAATATCCGTTGCGATACGTGGATTGCAACGGGCACGGAGGTTTCGCCTTTCTATGATCCCCTTCTGGCGAAAGTGATTGTGCATGGGGAATCGAGAGAGGGGGCGATCGCGGCTCTCCAAACTGCCCTGGCTAGTTCTCGCATCGACGGTATCGAAACCAACCTGGAGTATTTGCGCCAAATCATCGCGGCTCCCGCGTTTGCAGATGGGGCGATGACGACTAAGTTTCTGAACACGTTTGCCTATCACGCCCGGACGATCGACGTTCTCGTTGCAGGCACGATGACCACCGTGCAGGACTATCCAGGGCGCGTGGGCTATTGGGATGTGGGAGTGCCACCGTCTGGTCCGATGGATTCGCTGGCATTTCGTTTAGGCAATCAAATTCTGGGCAATTCAGAGACGGCAGCAGGCTTGGAATGTACGCTGTCAGGTCCCACCCTGCGCTTCAATATCGACACGGTGATCTGTCTGACGGGTGCCGCAATGAAAGCAACCCTGGATAAGGAGCCGATCGCCTTTTGGACAGCCGTTTCCGTCAAAGCAGGCAGTACGTTACGCCTGGGCACCATTCAAGACAATGGCTTTCGGACGTACCTGGCGGTGCAGGGCGGCTTTGATGTGCCCGATTATCTGGGCAGCAAGGCAACGTTTACGCTTGGAGGCTTTGGCGGACACGGAGGCAGAGCGCTGCAAGTGGGTGATGTCCTGAAGTTGAATGCAGTCTTCTCCCAAGAACCACAAACGTTACCGCCTGAACTGATTCCGACCTATCCCGAACATTGGACGATCGGCGTGCTGTATGGTCCTCACGGCGCACCCGATTTCTTCACGGGTGCAGACATTGAGACGTTTTTCAATACTCATTGGGAAGTGCATTACAATTCGGCGCGAACGGGCATCCGGCTGATTGGTCCTAAACCGCAGTGGGCACGGCAGGATGGCGGCGAGGCTGGGCTGCATCCGTCCAATATTCACGACAATGCCTATGCGGTAGGCACGATCGACTTTACAGGTGATATGCCGATCATTCTCGGGTTAGATGGTCCCAGTCTGGGTGGGTTTGTGTGCCCAGCGACGATCGCCGAAGCCGAACTGTGGAAAATTGGGCAGCTCAAACCGGGTAACACGATTCAATTCCATCGCCTCACCTTCGATCAGGCATTGCAGCAGGAATTGGCACTCGATCGCCAGATTCAAACGCTACAGGTCGGGCAGTCTATCACGATTTCTGATGATGGTTCGAGCGAACGTGCCATTCTTGCGACGTTGCCTGCCAGTGACACCCAGATTGCTGTGACGTACCGACAGGCAAGCGACAAATATCTGCTCGTTGAGTATGGTGCCCTGGTGCTGGACTTCAATCTGCGCTTTCGAGTCCATGAGTTGATGACCTATCTGCAAGCGAATCCGATTGCAGGCATTCTGGAACTTACGCCAGGTATGCGATCGCTCCAGGTGCATTACGATAGCCGCGTTTTGTCGCAACAGGACTTGCTCACCGCATTGCAGGGAATTGAGGCGCATTTGCCTGCGATCGCCGATCTGAAAACCTTGCCGACGCGCATTGTCCATCTACCTCTCTCCTGGGACGATGCCTCAACGCAACTGGCGATTCAAAAATACATGCAGTCGGTGCGTAAGGATGCGCCCTGGTGCCCCAGCAACATTGAATTTATTCGACGCATCAATGGTTTAGACCGGATTGAGGACGTGAAAGAGATTGTGTTCAACGCCAGCTATCTGGTGATGGGGTTAGGCGATGTCTACCTCGGTGCCCCGGTTGCTGTGCCGCTTGATCCCCGTCATCGGTTGGTGACGACCAAATACAATCCCGCGCGCACCTGGACACCTGAGAACGCGGTGGGCATCGGCGGTGCCTACCTGTGCATCTACGGCATGGAAGGTCCCGGTGGCTACCAGTTTGTGGGACGCACGGTGCCTGTCTGGAATCGCTACAAGCAAACGGCAGACTTTAAGGATGGCAAGCCCTGGCTATTGCGCTTTTTCGATCAAATTCGGTTTTATCCCGTTTCTCATGCGGAACTGACGCAACTCCGCGAAGACTTTATTGAAGGCAAATTCAAGCTGACGATCGAAGAAACGACCTTCAACTTGCAAGACTATCAGCAGTTTTTACAGAGCATTGCTGAAGAAGCAACTGCCTTCAAAACTCGTCAGCAAACCGCCTTTCGTGAAGAGCGCGATCGCTGGGCACTCAATGCTCACGATGAAAGCACGATCGCCGCAGAACCCGATCTTCCCCCTACACCAACGATTGAAATTCCTGACGACTGCTATGCAATCACCGCTGCAACGACTGCAAATGTGTGGCAAATTTTGGTACAACCGGGCGATCGCGTCACCGAAGAAACTGGCGTAATCATTCTGGAAGCCATGAAGCAAGAAATGCTGCTGCTGCCTGAAGCACCGGGCGTTGTGACTGATATTCTGTGCAGCCCTGGGCAACTCGTTACGGCTGGACAAGTTCTGGCAATTATTCGCAGCGAATGATCGATCGCCTGATGTCTATCGCTACACTAATTGAGTGCCCTATCGCTGCCTTGCACTGCTTGCTGCCATGCTCAACTTTGGTCAACTGATTACTGAGCGAGTCGAGACAATTCTCAATGCGTGGATAGAGGCTGTGCATCGCGATCGACACTTAAAAAGCGATGACACGCTCTCGCCTACAGCCATCAGAGATCATTTACCAATGGTGCTGACAGCGTTGGCAACTGTCCTGTCACGCAGCCAGGAAGATGACCTTCAGTTGCTGGTGGATGCCAGTTTGCAGCACGGCACACTACGCGCACAGCAGGGGTTTGACCCCGTAGAGATTGCGCGAGAATATCGGCTCCTGCGGCGGGCAATTTTTGAAGCACTAGAAGTTGATTTAACCCGTGAATCACCAGTGGAAGTGTATCGTACCTTTCGCCTGATCGACATGGTGATTGATGAAGCGATCGCGCAGTGCTTCAAAAGCTATGTCGAAGAGCGTATGCAGGAACTTGACCAATTGCAGCATCAGTTAGCGATGACGGGGAAAGAAATGGATCGGCTGGTGCGCGCCAATCAAGATAGCTTGTCGTCGCTGACCGATGAACTAAACGTGCGGCTGAACACGATCGTCGGTTTTTCGGAACTGTTTCTACGCCAGCAGCAAGCAGCACCCCCACAAGATTCAGCGCCTAAAATCGATCATATTGAGCGTGTGTTGCGGAACGGGCGCTATCTGCTGCACCTGATTAATGATTTAAACGAGCTTTCGCGCTACGAAGCTGGCAAGCTTAAACTGCATCTGATGACAACAGATGTGCGTGCGATCGTGCAAGAGATCGTCACGGTGATGACCCCCACGATCGCGGCGAAAGGCTTACAAGTAAGCGTTGATTGTACAACGGCTCCTGACAGCATCCTGACCGATCCGCTACGGTTGCATCAAATTATCACCAACCTGCTGCACAACGCCATCCGTTACACGAATGCTGGCTCCATTCAGCTACAGGCTCAGTCCCTGCCTGATCAGCGCTGGTCAATCACCGTGACGGATACAGGCATCGGCATTGCACCGGAGGATCAAGCCCAGATTTTTGAGCCTCGGTTTCAACTGGGAACCAGCGACCAATCCCGCGACTTTGATAGTAAAGGGCTGGGGCTAGCGATCGCCTCGCGGCTCGTCAACTTACTGCAAGGAGACATTAGCGTGGACTCTACGATCGATGTGGGTTCTACGTTTACAGTGACCTTTCCGCTTACCGTCACGTTACCAGCAACATCGGAGTCAGGAACGACGATCGCATAGCGGCACGCTTCGACCCAGAGATGTTGGTATGCTGAGATTTGCACCGCTTTTTGAGCCATACCATGCCCGCACTCAATACACTTGCCCCACCTCTTGCCTTTCCCCTCGCTGCGGTTGTGGGTCAGGAAGCCATCAAACTTGCCCTACTGCTGGCAGCCGTCGATCCAGATTTGGGGGGTGTGGTCATTGCAGGGCGACGCGGCACGGCTAAATCGGTGATGGCGCGAGCCTTACATGCACTGTTGCCGCCGATCGAAATTGTCGAAGGCTCCCTCAACAGCGATCCGCTGCATCCTGAGGACTGGGACGACGAGACGATGGAAAGGATAAACGATGAAGGATTAAGGCTAAATGGGGATCTTTTAGACGTTAGCCTTGAGACTTTAGCCTTTCCTACGACTGTCATCCCCGCGCCGTTCGTGCAAGTCCCCCTTGGCATTACAGAAGATCGACTCTTAGGTTCAGTGGATGTCAGCCAGTCGATCAAGCGAGGTGAGACGGTATTTCAGCCGGGTTTGCTGGCAGAAGCTCATCGTGGAGTGCTCTACATTGATGAAATTAATCTGCTGGACGATCAGGCAGCCAATCTCCTGCTGTCGGTGCTGACGGATGGGCGGAACCAGATTGAGCGCGAAGGCATTAGCTTTCAGCATCCCTGCAAGCCTCTGTTGGTCGCTACGTATAACCCAGAGGAAGGGACGTTGCGAGAGCATTTGTTAGACAGAATTGCGATCGCCCTGTCTGCCGATATGGTGTTGGGTTTGGACGATCGGGTGCTGGCAGTCGAACAAGCCACCCGTTACGCCGATTCTCCGCAGGCATTCCTGACTCAGTACACCGACGACATCGACGCGCTCAAAACCCAGATTGTGCTGGCGCGAGAATGGCTCAAGGATGTCCAAATGACCTCCGAACAGGTCGGGTATCTGGTCAACGAAGCGCTGCGAGGTGGCGTACAGGGACATCGAGCGGAACTATTTGCCGTGCGCGTTGCCAAAGCCCATGCCGCGCTGGATGGTCGTACCGATGTGACAGCAGAAGATTTGCGTCGCGCCGTTGAGTTGGTCATTGTGCCGCGATCGACCATTGTGCAAACGCCTCCCGAAGAGGCACCCCCTCCACCACCGCCACCGCAGAGTCAGCAAGAGCCAGAAGACGAGCACGAACAGGAGCAGGACGATCAAGACGAAGATGACGATCAAGAAGAGCAAGAGCAAGAACCACCCGCCATTCCCGAAGAATTTATCTTTGACCCTGAAGGCGTGATTCTTGACCCTTCGGTGCTCTACTTTGCTCAGATGGCATCCCGTCAGGGCAAGTCTGGCAGTCGCACCATTATTTTCTCGGACGATCGCGGTCGTTACGTGAAGCCCATGCTGCCCAAAGGTAAAGCACGTCGGATTGCGGTGGATGCAACATTAAGGGCGGCGGCTCCCTATCAAAAAGGGCGACGGGCGAGGAGGGAGGAGAGGGGAGAGGAGAGAGGAGAGAGGAGAGAAGAGTCAGAAGGCAGAAGGCAGAAGGCAGAGGGCAGAAGGCAGGAGGCAGAGGGCAGAACTCAAAACTCTCTCCACACCCCACACCCCACACCCCACACCCCACACCCCACACCCCGCAAACGCGTCTTTGTCGAACAGGCAGACATACGCGCCAAGCGGTTAGCACGCAAGGCAGGAGCACTGGTGGTCTTTGTCGTGGATGCATCGGGTTCGATGGCGCTGAATCGGATGCAGTCAGCCAAAGGAGCGGTGCTGCGGTTACTGACAGAGGCTTATCAGAATCGGGATCAGGTGTCGTTGATTCCGTTTCGGGGCGAACAGGCAGAGATCTTGCTGCCACCAACTCGATCGATCGAAGCAGCCAAACGACGGCTCGATCGCATGCCCTGTGGGGGTGGTTCGCCCTTAGCGCATGGACTCACGCAGGCAGTTCGTGTGGGCATGAACGCGAAACAATCTGGCGATATTGGGCAGGTGGTGATCGTGGCGATTACCGATGGACGCGGCAATATCCCGCTGGCACGATCGCTGGGTGAAACCATTCCACCCGACGAAAAGCCGGATATCAAAGCGGAACTGCTCGACATTGCCAGCAAAATTCGTGCCCTTGGCATTCAGCTTCTTGTGATTGATACCGAAAACAAGTTCATTTCAACAGGCTTTGCGAAAGAGTTGGCACAGCAGGCAGGCGGCAAGTATTACCATCTCCCAAAAGCGAATGATCAGGCGATCGCGGCAATGGCGAGAGGCGCAATGCGCGACATGGCTCGCACTTAATACTTCGCACAGAGCAAGATCACTATCGCGCTCAGGCGTTGTGAAACCAGTGGATGAAAATCATTGTGTTCTGGACACACGCCCTATTCATCCTTAGGGCTAGCGACACCAGCGATACTAACTCTTTCGCAGGGGGCAGTTCTGATGCTCACAGAATTGTTACATTTCTGTTACATTGTTCATGCCAGTCCAGGTTTGGCAACTCTGCTCAATTGACGACATCAAAGGCATGAGGACAACCATCCGTGACAAAGTTGGCATCATGCCAGCAAACAATGCGAGTCCGTGTAACTATCACTGAGAAAACTGCCTGCATGTCTACCGCTGCATCTCATAGAAAGCACCTGTTTGCGTCAATCCCCTTACTCACCACGTCGTTTACATCCATTCTGCTGCACCTGCGAGGATTGCTGATCGCAGGTCTGATTATGACAACGTGGGCAGGGAGCTTAGCCATATTACTCAACAGTACACTCGGTCAGTTACATCCGTTTTGGCAGTTTCTTGCCATACTCTGGCAAATGTTTCTCTACACAGGGCTGTTTATCACAGCGCATGATGCCATGCATGGAGGAGTCGCTCCTCAACACCGCAAACTCAACCGCGCGATCGGCTCCTTAGCGCTACTGTTGTACGGGCTCTTCTCGTATGACCAACTCCTCAAAGCCCACTGGCAGCACCACAACCACCCAGCCAGTGCTTTAGATCCTGACTTTCACAACGGTACGTTCAAAAATCCCGTTTCCTGGTACGTCAGCTTTTTGCAGCACTATTGGAGTTGGCGACGTTTACTGGCGCTGATGGCATCATTTCATGCCATGCATTTGCTCTTGCATGTACCGGAAGCAAACTTACTCATGTTTTGGGTTGTGCCATCGGTGCTGAGTTCGATGCAGCTTTTTTACTTTGGGACGTATTTGCCTCACCGTGAACCAGTCGGTGGCTACCAGAATGTTTTTCGTGCCCAGAGCGCACACCGTCCGCTGCTGCTGTCACTGCTGGCGTGCTATCACTTTGGCTATCACTACGAGCATCACGAATATCCACACGTACCCTGGTGGCAATTGCCCACGATCGCCAAGCACCGTCAGGCAACATTGCTCTCACTGTAGGCAGTGGAATGCACGATTACAAATCCCGGTGCGTAAATGGTTTGGCATGGGCACCAGAGTAAGCTGCTACCACCTGTCCGTTGCCAACCAACTGATACTTGTATGTCACCAAGCCTTCTAAACCAACAGGACCGCGTGGCGGCATTTTTTGAGTGCTGATGCCCACTTCGGCTCCAAACCCATAGCGGAAGCCATCGGCAAAGCGGGTGGAGCAATTATGGAAGACACCAGCGGCATCAACTTGTGCCATAAACGTTTCGGCAGTTGCAGTGCTTTCTGTGGCGATCGCTTCCGTATGACGGGAACCATAGGTGTTGATATGCGCGATCGCCTCATCCACATCATCAACAATTTTGATCGCCAGAATTAAATCGCTGTATTCGGTAGACCAGTCGGCTTCAGTGGCAGCCGTAATGTTGAGAATGTCGCGCGTGCGTTCATCGCCTCGCAGCTCAACGTTGCGAAGTTGAAGTGCAACTACGGCTTCCAGCAAAAATTCGGAGGCGATCGCTTGATGCACCAGCAGCGTTTCGATCGCGTTACAGGCAGCAGGATATTGGGTTTTGGCATCGACCGCGATCGCCACTGCCTTTTGAACATCCGCCGCTTTATCAATATACAAATGGCAAATGCCTTCTGCATGCCCTAACACCGGAATGCGCGTATTGTCCTGCACAAAGCGCACAAACGCATTGGAGCCTCTGGGAATGATGAGATCGACGTATTGGTCTAGTTTTAACAGAGCCAGCGTCTCTTCTCGCGTGGTTAGTAGCTGCACTACCGTTGGTTCAACCTGTGTTTGGGCAAGTCCCCGACGGATCGCAGTCACAAGCGCTTCGCACGATCGCAGTGCCTCCTGACCACCTTTGAGGATTACTCCATTGCCAGACTTGACTGCGAGACTCGTAATTTGCACGACGGCATCGGGACGGGCTTCAAAAATGACTCCCAGTACCCCTAACGGGCAGGTTATTCGCGTCAGCACAAGTCCCTCATCAAGCTCTCGATGAAGCTGCACAGCGCCCACGGGATCAGGCAATTTCGCCACATCCCGAATGCCCGCGATCGCGCCTTGCAGCTTTGGCTTATCTAGCTTGAGGCGAGCATAGAGGGCGGCTGGAAGGTTTGCTGTCTCCGCAGCCTGACAATCCAACTGGTTAGCGGTAAGAATTTCGTCGGTAGCCGCCTCTAACGCCTGAGCGATCGCCTCTAGCGCCTGATTTCTCAGGACAGTCGGTAGCGTTGCCAGATGACGGGCACTATCCCGCGTTTGCTGAGCGATCGCCGGAAGAGAGGACGCTGCTGTAGCTGATGAAATCATGAGCAATCATCCGGTAAACGACGGTTAGCTGGTCTGGGTGAATGATTCTGAATGCCCATCCCCATTAAACGAACCTATCTACCAAACTTTGAACCTGACGGTTGAAAATAAAAATGCGGATGGCGAGACTCGAACTCGCAAGGACAATGCCACACGCACCTCAAGCGTGCGCGTATACCAATTCCGCCACATCCGCATAAGCTGGCTTAGAACAACCAGCGTCTTTCGTTTGAACAATGTCCCTGAGTTGAACCGCTAGCTTGCTCTGGGTAATCAACAGCTAAAGAGCCTGGTTCAGACAGGGCAGACCTGAGGTTTGGTCTGCTTTAAGACTTCACTAGCATAGCAAAAAGCGGTCAGAGGTTTGCGCCCGTGGCAGAAATTTGCACGCCGAGAGGTGGGAACTAATCGATCGTCGCTGCATTCTATCGGAAAGTAGGTATCGAGACCCCAAAAACTAGATACTCTACAAAAGAGTGTTTTACCTTTTACAAGTCTGGAGTAGTTGCTGTGACGTTACGGAAAACGATCGCGCTGGGTGCATTGGGGCTTGGTGTCAGTCTTAGCCTTGCTTTGCTTGGTTTCAGTAGGAGCACAGTGACGATCGCTCAACTAGCGCCAGCACCAACCCCAACAGAAAGCCCCGTACCGATTAAGCCAGATGTGCCTTACGTACCCACACCCGAAGCCGTGGTGACGGAAATGCTGAAGCTGGCAGGCGTGACGCGTGATGACACCGTATATGATCTTGGCTCTGGTGATGGACGACTCGTGATTAGTGCGGTCAAAGACTACGGTGCTCGTCGAGGTGTTGGAGTAGACATCAATCCAGGGCTGGTACGCCAAAGCAACGAGAATGCCCAAAAAGCGGGGGTGAGCGATCGCGTCCAGTTTTTGCAGCAAGACCTTTTTCAAACTGATTTCCGTGACGCGAGTGTCGTCACGCTCTATTTGCTGCCCGACATTAACCTGAAACTCCGACCCAAACTACTGAGTAGCCTGAGACCCGGCACGCGCATCGTTTCTCATTCCTTTACGATGGGCGATTGGAAACCAGACAAAACGGTCACAGTACCGGGTAATGCAAACGCTTCGGTGCCGCGCAACCTCTATTACTGGGTGGTGCCCTCAAACATTGCGGGTGACTGGAAGGGACGGGTAGAATATGCACCCGGTCGCGGTCAATCCTACACGCTGCGATTTACCCAGCAATATCAGCAGGTGAAAGGAGACGCGATCGCCGATGGCAAAAAATATACAATTCCAAACATTACGCTTACGGGCGATCGTCTCACCTTTAGTCGCACCGAAACGATCCAGGGGCAGCAAGGTGTGATCCAGTTTAATGGTCGTATTGAGGGCGACACGCTCAAAGGCACTGCCGGGGTGAAATGGGGTATCTTGACGAGGAATTTTCCGATCGTCGCTCAACGCAATGCCAATCGGCAAGCAGCGAAGTAGGCGTTGTGGGTTGTGTATAGTGAATAAGATCAGTAGAAGGGCAAAGGTCATTCGTTCGTAGGCTTCACAGTGAAAGTCTGACGCACGCATCGCAACTTGCTATCGCTACTGATTGAGCAAGCACGTCTCAGTTCAGCACGGAAACATTCTCCACGCCGCCTGCAATCGCCTCATTTCCCGGTTCCCTCATTCCCACACCATTTATGGATGGGTTTATTAACCTCAACAAATCAGCAGGGTTCACCTCTCACGATTGTGTTGCCAAAGTGCGGCGACTCTTGCAGATGAAGCGGGTTGGGCATGCAGGCACCCTCGATCCGGCGGCGATCGGAGTGTTGCCGATCGCATTGGGCAAAGCCACTCGTCTGCTTCAATTTCTCCGGCAGGATAAAGCCTATCGAGCCACGGTGCGGTTAGGAGTCAGCACCACTACCGATGATCTAGAAGGTGAAACGTTGCTGGCTCATCCGGTGACAGGTCTTGATTTGGCAACCGTCAAAGAGGCGCTTCAGCACTTTCAGGGCACGATCCAGCAAATTCCACCCAACTACAGTGCCATCCAAGTACAGGGGAAGCGTCTGTACGATTTAGCACGGGCAGGCGAAACGATCGTCGCCAAATCTCGTACCGTTCACGTCTACAGCGTGGAAGTGCTGGACTGGCGACCGGGCGATTTTCCTGAACTGGATCTGGCGATCGCCTGTGGACCTGGCACCTACATCCGGTCGATCGCGCGGGATTTGGGCAATGTCCTGAAAACAGGTGGAACGCTGGCAGCCCTGACACGCACCGCAAGCAGCGGCTTTGAGCTAGCAGACAGTCTGACGCTGGATACTCTAGAAAGGCAACGGGAGAAAGGTTTGTTCCAACCGATTGAGCCAGTAGCAGCGTTGCTTCACCTGAGCAAGATTTCACTTTCGGCGGCGATCGCCCGTCGGTGGTGTCAGGGGCAGCGCATTGTCATTCAACCGGATGCAAACGGTCAGTGGAAAGAAGAGGACGCAGAAAAGTCAGAGGACGATATAGAAAGACTGCAAATGTATGCGGTGCCTCCACTTCAGCAACCACTGCGCGTACATCACGAAGACGGTCGGCTTCTCGGCATTGGTACACCCACCGATACCGAAGTTGGGATCGTTTTGCTCTCTCAGATGGTCTTTGAGAGTGACTTTAGCTGACTACTCCAGGCAGTCTAACCAGGCTTCTAGCTCAGCCAGGGTAGAAAAATTCAGTAGAGCGATCGCCAGTGCTTCTAGCTGCGTCCGGCTTAACGGAGAGAGGCGATCGTGCAGGTCATCCGGCAATTGCCCCAATCGTTGCTCTAGGAGGAGCATAACCAGCGATCGGCTTTCTTCTTGCCGTCCTTCTTGCCGTCCTTGTTGAATGCCTCGTTCAAAGCCGATTTCTTCAACGCTCGTAATGTAGGGCACTTTGCGTTCCTCCTCGTAAGCCTTCAACTCCAACCAAAACGCCTGCTTCAACCCTTCTGGCAAGATCATAACCCAGTCGATGAACTTGAACAGATGCAGCACGTCGCGATGGCTGTACCCAGCTTCATACAAGCGCCAAATCAAGCTGAGTTTCCACTCCTTGCGATCGTTCGCATCGCGTCATTAGCAGAAGCACTGGTCTTGTCAGGTCAACAAGCGCCTCAACCGTGCTCAATGTCGGTCTTGATGGGTGGCTGCTGACGCTGAGTACGTCCCACGGAGGACTCCTGCTCCAGCGCTGCTAGCCGGACGACCGCATGGTGTGTCGGCATGGGGCGCGGAAGCGTGTGAGGGCTGACCTCATGTCTGGGGTAAATTTTTTCAGTCGAGTCTTTTTTTTCTAAAATTTCGACGCGACAACGACGACAAAGCCAGTATGGTTTACCAGAGCGAAGATGACGCAGTAAAATATCAGAACATAAAGGGCAGGTTGTCATTTCATCACCCGTTTAATAGTTGGAGTTTTAAATCGTTACGTTTAGAAACGCTGCTTTACTATGACAGCCACGCGATCGCGCTACAACGTTCTGCGGGTACAGCTTGAGCCGCAGCGTCCTTATCGCTTTTGGGATCTTCACGTGGCGAGTGATCCCATCAATGGGGTAGAGACTTCTATCCCTCTATTCTTGCTGCATGAACTGCAAAGTGCCTGTATATGCAACTACAACTTTAACTAACTTTATAAGCTGGCTAAAGCGATGATTTCAGCGTAGATTGTCAAGCAAAAATCGAGGTTTCTTAGCCCTATGAGAGCCAGAATTGAGCAAGAGATCGTGTTTCTTCATCATGAAGACGTACCAGCATACAAAAAAGGTGGTTCGGTGGTAAGAAACAGTTATTTTTGGGCACTGCGATCGATCGCAGCTCAAGCCTATCGACAACGTGATTGGGAGTATGAAGCCGATGTCTGGTTAGCACTCCAACGGATGTTGCTTTCTTTTACTGAGTCTGGCTACCTGGGTTTGCGAGAGACCCAGCTAGAGTTCCCAACCAATGCTGAAATTCCAACTATTTTGAAGCCGATCGCGACGTGGGAGTAAAGAGCAGACAGCCGCACACCTGATATGACAAGCGCCGAGAGGGTTTTCCAAAAGTTCTAGAACTTACGCATTGACAGAAGCGCTGCGATAGGGGTTAAACGACAGCCAACTGAGCCAGATGGTCTTGAATGAACGCGGCAATAAGGGGATTGAATAAGTTGCGTTTCACCTCATACCAGTTGCG